>Ga0123338_10000354_pt1 | contig 47320 bp, 63 predicted proteins | sample grotaG_FD_89793 | JGI IMG/M metagenome (GOLD analysis project Ga0123338, IMG submission 89793) | Glacier valley bacterial and archeal communities from Borup Fiord, Nunavut, Canada, to study Microbial Dark Matter (Phase II) -... | ecosystem: Environmental > Aquatic > Freshwater > Ice > Glacier ... | reverse complement strand
GGGCGACAACGTGACGATCACGGTCAAGCTGATCAACCCGATCGCGATGGAAGAAGGCCTGCGCTTCGCGATTCGTGAAGGTGGTCGGACGGTCGGCGCGGGCGTCGTCGCGAAGATCATCGCCTAGGCAACCCAGTCAGCGACTGGGCGCGTGCCCGGTCCGCATCGCTCTTTAGGAAATCATCATGAACAGCCAGAAAATCCGCATCCGCCTCAAGGCCTTCGACTACCGCCTGATCGACCAGTCCGCGCTCGAGATCGTCGACACCGCGAAGCGCACCGGCGCCGTGGTCAGGGGTCCGATCCCGCTGCCGACGCGCATCCAGCGCTTCGACGTCCTGCGTTCGCCGCACGTCAACAAGACGTCGCGCGACCAGTTCGAGATCCGCACGCACCAGCGCCTGATGGACATCGTCGATCCGACCGACAAGACGGTCGATGCGCTGATGAAGCTCGACCTGCCTGCCGGCGTCGATGTGGAAATCAAGCTGCAGTAAGCCTTGAGGCGCCGAAAGGTGCTTGCATGACCCCGCGATTGCCGATATAGTCGCGGGCTTTTCCGAATTCAGAACAATCGAATCCCGGAACGCGAATTCCCACTCCCGACGCCCCGGCGACGGAAGTCAAACAGCCCCGGCCAATCGATGTCGGGAACGGAGCAGAAAAATGAATCTTGGCCCTAGCTTTGGTCTAGTGGGTCGCAAGGTTGGCATGACGCGCATCTTCACGGATGACGGGGACTCGATCCCTGTGACCGTGCTGGACGTGTCCAACAACCGCGTCACCCAGATCAAGACGGACGAAGTCGACGGTTACAGCGCCGTCCAGGTCACGTACGGCGAGCGTCGCGCTTCGCGCGTCACGAAGGCCGCCGCCGGACACCTCGCCAAGGCGGGTGTCGAGGCCGGTACCGTCCTGAAGGAGTTCCGCGTCGACGCGAAGAACCTGGCTGAACTCAAGCCCGGTACCGTCGTCGCCGTCGAGAGCCTGTTCGAAGCCGGCCAGAAGGTCGACGTGCAGGGCACGACGATCGGCAAGGGCTACGCCGGCGTCATCAAGCGCCACCACTTCAAGTCGGGCCGCGCGTCGCACGGCAACTCGCGTTCGCACAACGTGCCGGGCTCGATCGGCATGGCGCAGGATCCGGGTCGCGTGTTTCCCGGCAAGCGCATGACCGGCCACCTCGGTGACGTGACGCGCACCATCCAGAACCTGGTCATCGCCCGCGTCGACGCGGAGCGCGGCCTGCTGCTGGTCCGTGGCGCCGTCCCCGGTGCGAAGAACGGCAGCATCGTCGTCTCGCACGCCATCAAGACGCCGCTCAAAGCAGCGAACAAGGGAGCCTGATCATGGAATTGAAGCTCCTCGACGCGGATGGTGGTTCGAAGTCGAACGTGACGGCGCCGGATACGGTGTTCGGCCGCGACTACAACGAAGCGCTGATCCATCAACTCGTGACGGCCTACCAGGCCAACGCGCGCAGCGGCAATCGCGCCCAGAAGGGTCGCAGCGAGATCGCCAAGAGCACGCGCAAGCCGTGGCGCCAGAAGGGCACTGGCCGTGCACGTGCCGGTATGGCTTCGTCGCCGCTGTGGCGTGGCGGTGGCCGGATCTTCCCGAACCTGCCTGACGAAAACTTCACGCACAAGATCAACAAGAAGATGTATCGCGCCGGCGTCTGCTCGATCCTCTCGCAGCTCGCTCGCGAAGGTCGTCTGTCGGTGGTGGACAGCTTCACCGTCGATGCACCCAAGACCAAGCTGCTGGCCGACAAGCTCAAGGGCCTCGGCATCGGTCACAACGGCGCCTCGACCCTGGTGATCGCCGACACGGTCGACGAGAACCTGTTGCTCGCGTCGCGCAACCTGATGGGCGTGCTCGTCGTCGAGCCGCGCCACGCCGACCCGGTCTCGCTGGTCCAGTACAAGAACGTGATCCTCACGCGCTCCGCCCTGGCGAAGATCGAGGAGATGCTGTCATGACCGTCATGAACAAGAGCCGTAGCGGTATCAGCAAGGCTTCCCCCGATCGCCTGTATCAGGTCCTGCTCGCGCCGATCGTGTCCGAGAAGGCCACCTTCATCGCCGACAAGCGGGAACAGGTCCTCTTCAAGGTCGCGCCCAGCGCGACCAAGCCGGAAGTCAAGGCGGCCGTCGAGATGATCTTCAAGGTGCAGGTCGAGTCGGTCCAGATGCTCATCCAGAAGGGCAAGAAGAAGCGCTCGGGCAAGGTCTCGGGACGTCGCAGCGACGTCAAGAAGGCCTTCGTCAGCCTCATGCCCGGACAGGAAATCAACTTCTCCGCGGAGGCCAAGTAATCATGGCACTCGTCAAAGTCAAGCCGACCTCGCCTGGCCGTCGTGGCCTCGTCAAGGTCGTCAATCCGGACCTGTTCAAGGGTCGCCCGATCGATGCGCTGACCGAGAGTCAGTCGAAGTCGGCGGGTCGCAACAACCGCGGCGTCATCACCACCCGTCATATCGGTGGCGGTCACAAGCAGCAGTACCGGATCGTCGACTTCAAGCGTAACAAGGACGTGATTCCGGCCAAGGTCGAGCGCCTCGAGTACGACCCGAACCGGTCGGCCAACATCGCGCTGCTGCTGTACGCGGACGGCGAGCGTCGCTACATCATCGCGCCGAAGGGCGTGTCGGTCGGCACGCAGCTGATGTCTGGCTCGGAAGCGCCGATCAAGGCCGGTAACTGCCTGCCCATCCGCAACATCCCGGTCGGCACCACGATCCACTGCGTCGAGATGATCCCCGGCAAGGGTGCGCAGATGGCGCGTTCGGCCGGCACCTCGGTGATGCTGCTGGCCCGCGAAGGCGTCTACGCCCAGGTCCGCCTGCGCTCCGGTGAGATCCGCAAGGTCCACATCGAGTGCCGCGCCACCATCGGCGAAGTCGGCAACGGCGAGCACAGCCTGCGTCAGATCGGCAAGGCCGGCGCGACGCGCTGGCGCGGTATCCGTCCGACCGTCCGTGGTGTCGTGATGAACCCGGTCGATCACCCGCACGGCGGTGGCGAGGGCAAGACCGCGGCTGGCCGCGACCCTGTCAGCCCGTGGGGTACCAAGACCAAGGGCTTCCGTACGCGTCGCAACAAGCGCACGAACAGCATGATCGTTCAGCGTCGCTACAAGAAGTAAGGAACAGACATGACTCGTTCAGCAAAGAAGGGCCCGTTCGTCGATGCGCATCTCGTGCACAAGGTCGATGCGGTCAAGGCATCGGGCGACAAGCGTCCGATCAAGACCTGGTCGCGCCGCTCGACGGTGATGCCTGACTTCGTCGGTCTCACGATCGCGGTCCACAACGGTCGTCAACATGTCCCGGTCTACATCTCCGAGAACATGGTCGGTCACAAGCTCGGCGAATTCGCGATCACGCGGACCTTCAAGGGTCACGCGGCGGATCGCAAGGCCAAGAAATAAGGAAGCGATGATGGAAACCAGAGCATTGCTGCGTGGCGTCCGACTGTCGGCCCAGAAGGGTCGCCTGGTCGCCGACCTCATCCGCGGCCACAAGGTGGATCACGCGCTGAACGTGTTGACGTACAGCCCGAAGAAGGCCGCCACGATCATCAAGAAGGTGCTCGAGTCGGCCATCGCCAACGCCGAGCACAACGACGGCGCCGACATCGACGAGCTGCGCGTCTCGATCATCACGGTCGACAAGGGCACGTCGCTGAAGCGGTCGTCGGCGCGCGCCAAGGGCCGCGGCAACCAGATCGAGAAGCAGACCTGCCATATCGCGATCACCGTCGCCGATACGCCCGCGGCACGCAAGGGACACTGAGGATAACGATGGGTCAAAAAATCAATCCGACCGGATTCCGTCTTTCGGTCACCCGTGCTTGGACGTCGCGCTGGTACGCCGGCAACGTCAACTTCGCCGGCATGCTCAACGAGGACCTGCGCGTTCGCGCGTTCCTCAAGAAGCGCCTGAAGAACGCTTCGGTCGGTCGCGTCATCATCGAGCGTCCCGCCAAGAACGCGCGCATCACGATCTTCTCGTCGCGTCCCGGCGTCGTCATCGGCAAGAAGGGCGAGGACATCGAGTCGCTCAAGGTCGAGCTGCAGAAGCGCATGGGCGTGCCGGTGCACGTCAACATCGAAGAGATCCGCAAGCCCGAGATCGACGCGCAGCTGATCGCCGACTCGATCGCGCAGCAGCTTGAGAAGCGGATCATGTTCCGTCGCGCCATGAAGCGCGCGATGCAGAACGCGATGCGCCTCGGCGCGCAAGGCATCAAGATCATGTCGTCGGGCCGCCTGAACGGCATCGAGATCGCCCGTCGCGAGTGGTACCGCGAAGGTCGCGTGCCGCTGCACACACTGCGCGCCGACATCGACTACGGCTTCGGCGAAGCGCAGACGACCTACGGCGCCATCGGCATCAAGGTCTGGGTCTACAAGGGTGAGCGTCTGGCCGGCAACGAAGCGCCTGCCGTCGCCGCGCCGGAAGCCGATCGCGAAGATCGTCGCCCGGGTCGTCGTGCACCTGCTGGTGCGCGCCCCCGTCCGCCGCGGCGCGACGAATCGACCGCCACGCCGTCGGATGCCGCAGCCAAGCCCGCCGAGGCCGCTGCCGTGACGGATGCGAACAAGACTGCGCCGGTCGTCAAGCGCGTGCGGAAGGCCGCTGCGCCCTCGGTCGCGGCGAAGGAAGCCGACGCCGTGGGTGGCACGACCGTCCCCAAGAAGGACTGACCCGCTTCATAGCGAGGATTTGAATCATGCTGCAACCAGCACGCAGGAAGTACCGCAAGGAACAGAAGGGGCGCAACACCGGCGTCGCCACGCGTGGCGCCAAGGTGTCGTTCGGCGAATTCGGGCTGAAGGCCGTCGGTCGCGGTCGCCTCACGGCGCGCCAGATCGAAGCCGCACGTCGCGCGATGACGCGCCACATCAAGCGCGGTGGCCGGATCTGGATCCGCATCTTTCCGGACAAGCCGATCTCGCAGAAGCCCGCCGAAGTGCGGATGGGCAACGGCAAGGGCAGCGTGGAGTACTACGTCGCCGAGATCCAGCCGGGCAAGGTGCTCTACGAAATGGACGGTGTCGACGAGACGGTGGCGCGCGAGGCGTTCCGCCTGGCGTCGGCCAAGCTGCCGATCGCGACGACCTTCGTCGTCCGCCAGGTCGGTTCGTGATCGATCGGCGAGTTGAAAGGACAACACCATGAATGCATCTGAACTCCGCGACAAGGACGAAGCTGCCCTGGGCAAGGAACTGACGGATCTGTTGAAGGCGCAGTTCGGCCTTCGCATGCAGATCGCGACCCAGCAGCTGTCGAACACCAGTCAACTGAAGAAGGTCCGTCGCGACATCGCTCGCGTCAAGACCGTGATCACCCAAGTGGCCGCGAAGAAGACGCCGGCCAAGAAGGCGGGACAGCAATGAGCGAACTTTCCAGCGGCGCCGTGACGAACGACGCCCCGGCCGAAGGCCACAAGGCCAGCCTCCAGCGCACGCTGGTCGGTCGCGTCGTCAGCAACAAGATGAACAAGACCGTCACCGTGCTGATCGAGCGCAAGGTGAAGCACCCGTTGTACGGCAAGTACATGGTTCGCTCGAAGAAGTACCACGCGCACGACGAGACGGATCAGTACAACGAAGGCGACATGGTCGAGATCGCGGAAACGCGGCCGATGTCGCGGACGAAGGCGTGGACCGTCACGCGTCTGATCGAGGCCGCGCGCGTCATCTGACAAGCGACAGTCGGCGGCATTGGCTGTTGACGTCGCCGGATTCGCTGATATACTCGCGGGCTTTTCCGAATTCCCTGTAGCGGATGTCGGCGTTATAGCAGGACAGCAGTAGCACAAGCAGTTCCTCAGAAGCGAGCGACGCACTTCGTCGCGAGCGGACTCAACCCTTTACGGGAACCAAGACTGACCGCAGCAGCGTGGGCTCCCGCCCGGCGCGCAGTGGATCAAGTTGGGACGGATAAAAAATGATTCAGACGGAAAGCCGGCTCGAAGTGGCCGACAACACCGGTGCGCGCGAAGTCCTGTGCATCAAGGTCCTCGGTGGATCGAAGCGTCGTTACGCCACGATCGGCGACATCATCAAGGTCACGGTCAAGGATGCAGCCCCCCGCGGCCGCGTCAAGAAGGGCGAGATCTTCAACGCCGTCGTCGTGCGCACCGCCAAGGGCGTTCGTCGCCCGGACGGCTCGCTCGTCAAGTTCGACGGCAATGCCGCCGTGCTGCTGAACAACAAGCTCGAGCCGATCGGCACGCGCATCTTCGGACCGGTCACGCGCGAGCTGCGCACCGAGAAGTTCATGAAGATCGTGTCGCTGGCGCCCGAAGTTCTGTGACGAAGTTCTGCGAATCAAACATTGGGTCCCGGCCTGCGCCGGGATGACAGGAAATGGACAAGATCATCAAGGGTGACGAAGTCGTCGTCATCACCGGCAAGGACAAGGGCAAGCGCGGCACGGTGCTGCTGCGCGTCGATGCGACGCATCTGCTCGTCGAGGGCATCAACGTCGTCAAGAAGCACCAGAAGCCGAACCCGATGAAGGGTCTGACCGGCGGCGTCGTCGACAAGACCATGCCGATCGACATCTCCAACGTCGCGCTCTTCAACGCGAAGACCGGCAAGGCCGACAAGGTCGGCATCACGACCAAGGACGGCAAGAAGATTCGCGTGTTCCGCTCCAGCGGTGCGGCAGTCTCGGCTTAAGTTCGCTGCATAAAGAGAAAACATCATGGCGCGTCTCCAGCAGTACTACCGCGAAAAAGTCGTCGGCGACCTGACCGAGAAGTTCGGCTACAAGTCGGTCATGCAGGTCCCCCGCATCACCAAGATCACGCTGAACATGGGCGTCGGCGAGGCGATCGCGGACAAGAAGGTCATCGAACACGCCGTGGGCGACATGACCAAGATCGCCGGCCAGAAGCCGGTCATCACCAAGGCGAAGAAGCCGATCGCCGGATTCAAGATCCGCGAGGGTTATCCGATCGGCTGCATGGTCACGCTGCGCGGCGCTCGCATGTTCGAGTTCCTCGACCGCTTCGTGACTGTCGCGCTGCCGCGCGTGCGCGACTTCCGGGGCATCTCGGGTCGGGCGTTCGACGGCCGGGGCAACTACAACATCGGTGTCAAGGAACAGATCATCTTCCCTGAGATCGAGTACGACAAGATCGATGCGATCCGTGGCATGAACATCAGCATCACCACGACCGCGAAGAACGACGAAGAAGCCAAGGCTCTCCTCGTCGCGTTCAAATTTCCGTTCAAGAACTGAGGTCGACATGGCGAAGATGTCGCTGATCAATCGTGAGAAGAAGCGTGCTGCCCTGGTGAAGAAGTACGCACCGAAGCGCGCCGAACTGAAGGCCGCCATCGCGGACGAGAGCAAGTCGGACGAGGACCGCTACGAAGCGCGTCTGAAGCTGCAGCAACTCCCGCGCAATGCGAGCCCGACGCGTCAGCGCAATCGTTGCGCCATCACCGGTCGCCCGCGCGGCACGTATCGCAAGTTCGGCCTCGCCCGGACGAAGGTCCGCGAGACGGCGATGCGCGGCGAGATCCCCGGCCTGACGAAGGCGAGCTGGTAAGCACGCTTCCGCTTCACTACACCGCAACAGAACTGTAAGCCGCACGTCCTTCGGGAAGTCCGGCGGCGCCGACAAGGCACCAGGAGAGATTCGATATGAGCATGAGTGACCCCATCGCCGACATGCTGACGCGTATCCGTAACGCGCAGCGCGTCGAAAAGACCGAGGTCGTGATGCCTTCTTCCAAAGTGAAGGTGGCGATCGCCAGCGTCCTGAAGGACGAGGGCTACATCGAGGGCTACACGGTCACCGAAGCCGGCGGCAAGGCCGAACTGACGGTCGGGCTGAAGTACTACGCCGGCCGTCCGGTCATCGAGCGTCTCGATCGCGTGTCGCGTCCCGGCTTGCGCATCTACAAGGCGAGCGACGCCATCCCGGTCGTGATGAACGGTCTCGGCATCGCCATCGTTTCGACGTCGCAAGGGCTGATGACCGACCGCAAGGCGCGGTCGACCGGCGTCGGCGGCGAAGTCATCTGCTACGTGGCTTAAGCCCGAAGAATCCAGGAGCACACGCGATGTCCCGTGTTGGAAAAAACCCGATCGTCGTGCCCAAGGGCGCGGAGATCAATGTCTCGGCCGATGCCATCGCCGTCAAGGGCCCGCTGGGCTCGCTGACGCAGCGCGCGCATCCGCTCGTCAAGATGGTTCAGCAGGACGGTCAGCTGACGTTCGAAGCGCTCGGCGAAAGCCGTGAAGCCAACGCCATGTCCGGCACCATGCGCGCGCTCGTCGCCAACATGGTCACCGGCGTGACGAAGGGGTTCGAGAAGCGTCTCGCTCTGGTCGGCGTCGGTTACCGCGCGCAGGCTGCCGGCGACAAGCTGAACCTGTCGCTGGGTTTCTCGCATCCGGTCGTGCACCAGATGCCCGCGGGCGTGAAGTGCGAGACGCCGACGCAGACCGAGATCGTCATCAAGGGCCCGAGCCGTCAGCAGGTCGGCCAGGTGGCCGCCGAGGTTCGCGCCTATCGCAGCCCCGAGCCTTACAAGGGCAAGGGCGTTCGGTATGTCGGCGAGAAGGTCGTCATCAAGGAAACGAAGAAGAAGTAACCCCCGGCACGCGCGGCGGACAGTCTGTTCGCCGCCCCCGACCGAATCGATACGGACCGTACAGAAAGCCGATGACCATGGACAAGAAAGCCTCGCGACTGCGCCGGTCGCGCCAGACCCGCCTGAAGATCGCCGAACTGGGCGTGACGCGCCTGGCCGTGCATCGCACGAACCAGCACATCTACGCGACCATCGTCTCCGGCGACGGCACGAAGGTGCTGGCCAGCGCGTCGACGGTGGAAGCCGACGTGCGCAAGGAACTGAGCGACAAGAGCGGCAAGGGCGGCAACATCAGCGCCGCCGCGATGGTCGGCAAGCGCGTCGCCGAGAAGGCGAAGGAAGCGGGCGTCGAGACGGTCGCGTTCGATCGCGGCGGTTTCCGCTACCACGGTCGCGTCAAGGCCCTGGCCGAAGCGGCACGCGAAGCCGGCCTGAAGTTCTGATCGCCGAAGCATAGAGATCCAAGGAAAAGACATGGCACGCATTCAAGCAAAGACCCCGATCGGCGAAGAACGCGACGACGGCATGCGCGAGAAGATGATCGCGGTCAACCGCGTCACCAAGGTCGTCAAGGGCGGCCGGATTCTCGGTTTTGCCGCGCTGGCAGTCGTCGGCGACGGCGACGGACGCATCGGCATGGGCAAGGGCAAGGCGCGCGAAGTGCCGGTCGCCGTCCAGAAGGCGATGGAAGAAGCGCGTCGCAAGATGTTCAAGGTCTCGCTCAAGGGCAACACGCTGCAGCATACGGTCACTGGCAAGCACGGCGCGTCGACGGTCCTGATGACGCCGGCCAAGGACGGTACCGGCGTCATCGCCGGCGGTCCGATGCGCGCGATCTTCGAAGCGATCGGCGTGACCAACGTCGTCGCCAAGAGCCTCGGCTCGACGAACCCGTACAACCTGGTCCGCGCCACGCTGAACGGCCTGCAGACCATGACGACCCCGGCCGAGATCGCTGCCAAGCGCGGCAAGTCGGTGGAAGAGATCACGGCCTAATCGCCGCCGTAACAGGAATAACGCCATGACGACCAAAGCAAAGTCGGCTGACAATAAGACGGAGGGCAAGACCGTCACCGTCACGCTGTTCAAGAGCATCAACGGCACGCGCGAGTCGCATCGCGCCACCGTGCGCGGCCTCGGCCTGCGCCGCATGAACAGCGTGAGCACGCTGGAAGACACGCCGTCGGTTCGCGGCATGATCAACAAGGTCTCGTACCTCGTGAAGGTGGTTTGAGATGAAACTGAACACCATCAAGCCTGCAGAAGGCGCCAAGCACGCCAAGCGCCGCGTCGGTCGCGGCATCGGTTCGGGCCTGGGCAAGACGGCGGGTCGCGGCCACAAGGGCCAGAAGTCCCGTTCGGGCGGCTTCCACAAGGTCGGCTTCGAAGGCGGCCAGATGCCGCTGCAGCGTCGCCTGCCGAAGCGCGGCTTCAAGTCGCTGACGGCGCGCTTCGTCGCCGAGATCCGCCTGTCCGACCTGCAGAAGCTGCCGGTCGACGCGATCGACCTGCTTGCGTTGAAGCAGGCCGGCCTCATGTCGGATCTCCATCGCTCCGCCAAGGTCATCCTGTCGGGCGAAATCACCCGCAAGATCGCCCTCGACGGCGTCGCGGCGACCAAGGGTGCCAAGGCGGCCATCGAAGCGGCCGGCGGCAGCGTCGCCGACATCGTCGTGGCTCCGGTCGTCCGCAAGCTGCCTTCGAAAGAAGCGCGTGCGGCGGCGGCAGCGGCGTGAGTCGTCAGAGTCTGATCTAGGAATCATCGAGTGGCCACCAGCCCCGCATCCAACAATCGCGCCCTTCCGGGCAAGAGCGGCAAGTACGGCGACCTCAAGCGTCGCCTGGTCTTCCTGCTCGGGGCGCTGATCGTCTATCGGATCGGTGCGCACATCCCGGTGCCGGGGATCGATCCGAACGAGCTGACCAAGATGTTCCAGGGTCAGCAGGGCGGCATCCTGGGCATGCTGAACATGTTCTCGGGTGGTGCGTTGTCGCGCTTCACGATCTTCGCACTCGGCATCACTCCATACATCTCGGCGTCGATCATCATGCAGCTGCTGACGGTCGTGTCGCCGCAGCTCGAGGCGATCAAGAAGGAAGGCGAGTCGGGCCGTCGCAAGATCACGCAGTACACGCGCTACGGCACGTTGCTGCTGGGCACGTTCCAGGCGCTCGGCATCTCGGTGTTCCTCGAGTCGAGTCCGGGGCTGGTGCTGGATCCGGGTCTGCTGTTCCGCTTCACGACCGTGATTTGCCTGATGACCGGCACGATGTTCCTGATGTGGCTGGGCGAACAGATCACCGAGCGAGGCCTGGGCAACGGCATCTCGATCATCATCTTCGCCGGCATCGCGTCGGGCCTGCCGCACGCGCTGGGCAACCTGTTCGAGCTGGTCAACACCGGCGCAATGAGCATCCCGACGGTGATCATCATCTGCCTGGTGGCGGTGGCGGTGACCGGGTTCGTGGTGTTCGTCGAGCGGGGCCAGCGCAAGATCCTGGTCAACTACGCGAAGCGCCAGGTGGGCAACAAGGTCTACGGCGGCCAGAGTTCGCACCTGCCGCTGAAGCTGAACATGTCGGGCGTGATCCCGCCGATCTTCGCGTCGTCGATCATCCTGCTGCCGGCCACGATCACGAGCTGGTTCAGCTCGGGCGAGAGCATGCGCTGGCTGAAGGACGTGGCTGCCGCGCTGTCCCCGGGTCAGCCGGTGTACGTGCTGCTGTATGCGGCTGCGATCATCTTCTTCTGCTTCTTCTACACGGCGCTCGTGTTCAACAGCAAGGAGACCGCGGACAACCTGAAGAAGAGCGGTGCGTTCGTGCCGGGCATCCGTCCGGGCGAGCAGACCGCGCGCTACATCGACAAGATCCTGATGCGTCTCACGCTGGCCGGCGCGTTCTACATCACGCTGGTCTGCCTGCTGCCCGAGTTCCTGGTGCTGTGGAAGAACGTGCCGTTCTACTTCGGTGGAACGTCGCTGCTGATCATCGTCGTGGTCACGATGGACTTCATGTCGCAGGTGCAGGCGTACATCATGACCCACCAGTACGAGTCGTTGTTGAAGAAGGCCAATTTCAAGGGTGGCTTGCCGGCGCGCTGAGCGCGCCTAGCATTCGATTGCACCAAGCGGACCTCATCAAACAAGGAATACATGGCGAAGGACGATGTCATCCAGATGCAGGGCGAGATTCTCGAGAATCTGCCCAACGCGACATTTCGCGTGAAGCTGGAGAACGGGCACGTGGTGCTCGGGCACATTTCGGGAAAGATGCGATTGCACTACATCCGCATCCTGCCCGGCGACAAGGTCACGGTCGAGGTCTCGCCGTACGACCTGTCGCGAGCCCGGATCACGTTCCGCGCCAAGTAGAAGAGCGATTCAAGAAGCACACGGCAAGACAAACGGAAGTCGAGGGATCAAATGAAAGTACTCGCATCGGTCAAGCGGCTCTGCCGCAACTGCAAGATCATCAAGCGCAAGGGCGTCGTGCGGGTCATCTGCTCGTCGGATGCGCGTCACAAGCAGCGCCAGGGCTGAAGACGCCAAAGCGTCTTCGCATCTTCTGCGCAGTCATTGAGTAGATAGGAACGAGCATGGCCCGTATTGCAGGCATCAACATCCCGAACCACCAGCACACCGACATCGGCCTGACCGCCATCTTCGGCATCGGCCGTCCGCGCGCACGCTTCATCTGCGTCGCCGCGAACGTGGCGACGAACAAGAAGGTCAAGGATCTCGACGACGCGGAGATGGAGCGTCTGCGCGACCAGGTCGGCAAGTTCCTGGTCGAAGGCGATCTGCGTCGCGACATCTCGATGAACATCAAGCGGTTGATGGACCTCGGTTGCTACCGCGGCCTGCGTCACCGTCGTGGCCTGCCGGTCCGCGGCCAGCGCACGCGCACGAACGCCCGCACGCGCAAGGGTCCGAAGAAGGCAGCAGCGTCGCTCAAGAAGTGAAGCGAAGCGCGTCTTCAATCAGATAGAACGATAAGGAAACACCATGGCAAAGGCACCGAACAACGCAGCCGCGAATCGCGTCCGCAAGAAGGTTCGCAAGAACGTCTCGGACGGCATCGCGCATATCCACGCGTCGTTCAACAACACCATCATCACGATCACCGATCGCCAGGGCAACGTCCTGTCTTGGGCGTCGTCGGGCGGCGCGGGCTTCAAGGGCTCGCGCAAGTCGACGCCGTTCGCAGCGCAGGTCGCTTCCGAGACGGCCGGTCGTGCTGCTCAGGAACAGGGCATCAAGAACGTCGAAGTGCAGATCAAGGGCCCGGGCCCGGGTCGCGAGTCGTCGGTCCGTGCACTGAACGCGCTGGGTATCAAGATCGTCAGCATCACCGACGTGACGCCGGTTCCGCACAACGGCTGCCGTCCGCCCAAGCGCCGTCGCATGTAATGCGACATCGTCCCGGCGCAGGCCCGGACCGAATGGGCAGTAGAAGTCGATTGGGCCCCGGCGTGTGCCGGGGTGACACGAGGTGGGGCAATCGCTCCACCTTTTTCGCTCGGCGCTCTCTGAGTTCAAAGATCGAGCTAACCGTCTCCCCGAGACGTACTGAAAGGAACTACCGTGGCACGTTACATCGGTCCGAAATGCAAGCTCTCGCGTCGCGAGGGTACTGATCTCTTCCTCAAGAGCGCCCGCCGCTCGCTCGACTCGAAGTGCAAGCTCGACAGCAAGCCGGGCCAGCATGGCCGCACGTCGGGCATGCGCACGTCGGACTTCGGCAAGCAGCTGCGCGAGAAGCAGAAGGTCAAGCGCATGTACGGCATCCTGGAGCGCCAGTTCCGTCGCTACTTCGAGGAAGCCGACCGCCGCAAGGGCAACACCGGCGAGAACCTGCTGGGCCTGCTCGAGTCGCGTCTCGACAACGTCGTCTATCGCATGGGCTTCGGCTCGACCCGCGCCGAAGCGCGCCAGCTGGTCAGCCACAAGTCGATCGCGCTCAACGGCACGACCGCGAACATCCCGTCGATGCAGGTCAAGTCGGGTGACGTCGTCACCATCCGCGACAAGGCCAAGAAGCAGGTCCGCATCACCGAAGCGATGTCGCTGGCACAGCAGGGCAACTTCCCGAGCTGGGTCACGGTCGACTCGACCAAGATGGAAGGCACCTTCAAGTCGATGCCGGAGCGCAGCGAGATCGCCGCCGACATCAACGAAAGCCTGATCGTCGAGTTGTACAGCCGTTAACGCTGCGCCTCGACGACAGGTGGCACGGAGCAGTTAGCCAAGTGCCACCACGATGAGACCGGCCGCAGGCCGGTCTCGGTGACTGTCCCGCGCACCGCGCGGGCCAAGCAGTTCATTCGCAGGCTTATCGGCTTAACGCGCCGAGGTCATTGCAAAGGAAAAACATGGCAACGAACGCATTCCTCAAGCCCCGCCAGATCGAAGTCGAAGGCACGGGCCCGAACATGGCCAAGGTCACGATGGAGCCTTTCGAGCGCGGCTACGGCCACACGCTCGGCAACGCGCTGCGTCGCATCCTGCTGTCGTCGATGAACGGCTACGCGCCGACCGAAGTGTCGATCGCCGGTGTCGTGCACGAGTACTCGACGCTCGACGGCGTCCAGGAAGACGTGGTCGACATCCTGCTGAACCTGAAGGGCGTGGTCTTCAAGCTGCACAATCGCGACGACGTCGTGGTCACGCTGAACAAGGAAGGCGAGGGTCCGGTCACGGCCGCCGACCTCGAGTTGTCGCACGAAGTCGAGATCGTCAACCCGGATCACGTCATCGCGAACCTGTCGCCGGGCGGCAAGCTCGACATGCAGATCAAGATCGAGAAGGGTCGCGGCTACGTTCCGGGCAACCTGCGCGCGTTTGCCGACGATCACAGCAAGACCATCGGCCGCATCGTCCTCGACGCGTCGTACAGCCCGGTGCGTCGCGTGAGCTACACGGTCGAATCGGCCCGCGTCGAACAACGCACCGACCTCGACAAGCTGGTCATGACGATCGAGACCAACGGCGTCATCTCGCCGGAAGAGGCGATCCGCCAGTCGGCCCGCATCCTGATCGATCAGCTGTCGGTTTTCGCGTCGCTCGAAGGCACCGAGTCGTCGGCCGAAGCGCTGCCGCGCCAGTCGCAGGTCGATCCGATCCTGCTGCGTCCGGTCGACGACCTGGAATTGACGGTGCGTTCGGCCAACTGCCTCAAGGCCGAGAACATCTACTACATCGGCGACCTGATCCAGCGTACCGAGAACGAACTGCTCAAGACCCCGAACCTGGGTCGCAAGTCGCTCAACGAGATCAAGGAAGTCCTGGCCTCGCGTGGTCTCACGCTGGGCATGAAGATCGAGAACTGGCCGCCGGTGGGACTTGAAAAGGCTTAAGCCTTTTCAAGTCATTGACGACCGTCGACCCGGTTTCACCGGGTCGACTCCTTGTGTGTTTCAGGTGTTTTCTTTGAGTGCGGCCTTTCGTGCTCATCGTCGTAGAACCGAACCGCGGCCCGAGTGATCGGGACGATCGAAGAAGTCGGTCTTTCAAGATTCTAGAAAAGGAAATTCATCATGCGTCACCGTCACGGACTGCGGAAACTCAATCGCACCTCGAGCCACCGCCTGGCCATGTTCCGCAACATGACCAACGCGCTGCTCAAGCACGAAGTCATCAAGACCACGCTGCCGAAGGCGAAGGAACTGCGCCGCGTGTTCGAGCCGATGATCACGCTCGGCAAGGAACCGACGCTGGCCAACAAGCGCCTCGCGTTCAACCGCCTGCGCGACCGCGAGATGGTCGTCAAGCTGTTCGACGAACTCGGCCCGCGCTACAAGACGCGCAACGGCGGTTACCTGCGCATCCTGAAGTTCGGCTTCCGCGTCGGCGACAACGCGCCGATGGCGCTCGTCGAACTGGTCGACCGTCCGGAACCCAGCGAAGTCCCCGAAGCGGCCTGACGCGGCCGCGACGCGATGCGCCCGGCCGGCGTGTCGATGCTCGCTGTCGTGGTCGACGCGGGAAAAGATCGGCGGCGCTCGGTGGGTTCGGGCGCCGTTGTCTTGCACGCGTCGTGAACGGCGCGATGGACGCTGATCCTGCGTCGACTGCGCTTCGGCCCGTGCTGGAGATCCACGGCCTGCGGAAGCAGTTCGGTGCGGTCGAGGTCGTCCGCGGCCTCGACCTGACGATCCAGCGTGGCGAGTGCTTCGCACTGCTCGGCCCGAACGGCGCCGGCAAGACCACCACACTGCGGCTGTGCCTCGGCCTGACCGCGCCCGACGCGGGCACGATCCTGCTCGGCGGACTCCCGGTTCCATCGAAGGGCCGCGAGGCGCGCATCCGCGTGGGGGTCGTGCCGCAGATGGACAACCTCGATCCGGACTTCACCGCGAGCGAGAACCTGCTCGTCTACGGCCGCTACTTCGGCTTGTCGGACGCCACGATCCGCGCGCGCATCCCGTCGCTGCTCGAGTTCGCGAGCCTGACTGCCAAGGCCGATGCGCGCATCGGCGAACTGTCGGGCGGCATGAAGCGGCGGCTGACCCTCGCGCGGTCGCTGGTCAACGATCCCGACATCATCTTCATGGACGAGCCCACGACCGGTCTCGACCCGCAGGCGCGCCACCTGATCTGGGATCGCCTCAAGAGCCTGCGCGCGGACGGCAAGACCATCCTGCTGACCACGCACTTCATGGACGAGGCCGAGCGACTGGCCGACCGTCTTGCCGTGATCGACGTCGGCACGAAGATCGCCGAAGGCACGCCGCGCGCGCTGATCGCCGAGCACATCGAGTCGAGCGTGGTCGAGGTGTACGGCGACGGCGCGAAGGCGTGGGGCGAGAGCGAAGGAGCCAGCCTGTCGGCGCGACTCGAGACCAGCGGCGAGACCGTGTTCTGCTACACCGACGCGCCGCAGACCCTGCTCGATCATCTCGCGACGCGAAGCGGCCTGCGCTACCTGCATCGACCCGCCAATCTCGAGGACGTGTTCCTCAAGCTGACGGGCCGCGAGATGCGCGACTAGCGCAGGGTCTCGACCGCCTCCGCAAGCCGATCGATGTCGCCGGCCTCGTTGTAGACCTGCACCGATAGCCGGGCCCACAGGAGGCCGCTGCTGGCGAGCACCGGCACCTCGATGCGATGGTCGAACAGCAGCCGGTCGCGCACGCGTTGGGCGCTGGCGGCGTCGGCGGGGCCGAGGCGCTCCGGCAGCGGCACTGCGACCATGCAGCCGACCATCGCCTCGGGGGTGTCGAACGGCCGGTCCCAGCGCATCGCCAGGCGTTGCGCGCCCTCCCATGCGAGCGCGTGGTTGTACGCGCGCATCGCATCAGTTCCCAGCCGCTGTTCGATGAAGTCGATGCCCGCCGGCGCGGCCAGCCACGGTGACGGATCGCGCGTGCCGGTCCAGTCGAACTCGGCGAGCCAGTCGTCGTGGGTCACGCCCCACGAGATCACGGTCGGATGCAGGTCGCTTCGTCGATGCGGCGCCGCCCACAGCACGCCGGTCGCGCGCGGCGCGAACGCCCACTTGTGCAGGTTCGCCACGTACCAGTCGACGCCGAGCCCTGCGATGTCGACCGCGATGGCGCCCGGCGCGTGTGCGCCGTCCACCAGCACGGCCACGCCCCGCGCGCGGCAGAGCGACGCCATCGCGGCCAGCGGCATCACCAGCGCCGTCTCCGACGTGACGTGATCGAGCAGCGCGACGCGGGTGCGCGGCGTGATGGCCTCGGCGAGGGCGTCGACCATGCGTTCGGGCGTGGATGCGGGGAACGGCAGCGCGAAGGTCGTGACGACGGCCCCGCGTTCGCGCGCGATGAAGGTCGCGGCGCGCAGGATCCCGCTATAGGCCAGGTCGGGCAGCAGGATCTCGTCGCCGGGCCGCAGGTCGAGCGAGCGCAGCACGGCGCAGATGCCCGACGTCGCGTTGTCGACGAAGACCAGCCCGTCGGACCGGCAGCCGAGGAACGCCGCGATCCGCGCCGCCGCAGCGCGCAGGCGCAGCACGCCGTCGCCGGGCGTGGCGGCCGTGGTCGCGTCGAGCGACATCAGGTCGCGCAGCATGAAGCGCGCGGGGTGGCGCTCGATCTCCTCGAGGATCGCGGCGCGCGCCCGCATGACGGCCAGCGGCGTGACGCCGACGGTGCCGTGGTTCAGGTAGATGCCGTCCCGCTCGAGCGGGAATTCGGCGAGGAGGGCGTGACCGAAGGAAGGCATGCGAGGGTGTCGGTTGGAAGCGCGAGTCGCGCGACGCCACAGCATAATGTCGCGATGACCGACGTCGCCCATTCCGCGTTGCCCGATGTCAGCCTCCGGTGGGTGCCGATCTGGCGGCGCAACTACCTCGTCTGGAAGCGCCTTCTCGCGCAGAGCGTGTTCGGCAACATCGCCGAGCCGCTGATCACGCTGTTCGCATTCGGCTACGGCCTCGGCAGCCTGCTCGCGCCGATCGACGGCGTGCGCTACATCGTGTTCCTGGCGTCGGGGTCGATCTGCATGAACGCGTTCAACGCGGCGACCTTCGAATCGCTCTATTCCGCGTTCACGCGGATGCATATCCAGAAGAGCTGGGAGGCGATGATGAACGCGCCGCTGTCGCTTGACGACGTGTTGATGGCCGAACTGATCTGGGCCGCGACCAAGAGCGTCTTCACCGGCGTGGCCATCCTGCTCGTGATCTTCGCGCTCGGCCTGTCGCGCGAGTGGTCGATGCTGCTCGTGCTGCCGCTGCTGTTCGTGATCGGCCTGACCGCGGCCGCGCTCGGACTGGTCGTCAACGCTTACGCGAAGAACTACGACTTCTTCACCTACTACTTCACGATCGTCGTCACGCCGATGTGGTTCCTGTCGGGCGTGTTCTTTCCGTTCACGCAGTTGCCGGGCTGGGTGCAGGCCGGTGCGCAGTGGTTGCCGCTGACGGCCGCCGTCGACCTGGTGCGTCCGCTGATCCTCGGCCGCGTGCCGGACAAGCCGTTGTTCGATCTCGCAATTCTGGTCGCCTACTCGATCGGCGGATACTGGTGGGCCGTGACGGTCACGCGTCGCCGGCTGCTAAAGTGAACGAAGCGATCTTTCCCGCGGTCGTAATGCCGCCGTAATGTCTCCGCTCCATGGACTCTTCCGTCATTCCGATCGATCTCCCGATGCACGACCGTCGTCCGTCCCGCGGATGCGGAGCCGGCCCTTTGCGGCGCGCTATTTCATGGCTGGTCGCTCTACTGGTCACTTTCGCATGCTTGCCCAACGCTCAGGCTGCGTTCCTCGAGCCCGACAAGGCCTTCGTGTTCAGTGCCCGCACGGTCGCCAGCGCGATCGAGGTCCGCTACCGGATCGCCGACGGCTACTACCTCTATCGCGAGCGCTTCAAGTTCGCGCTCGACCCGGCCACGTCCGGCGGCGCCACGCTCGGCGAGCCGGTGTTCCCGAAAGGCGAGATCAAGTTCGACGAGACGTTCCAGAAGGACGTCGAGCACTATCGCCAGGAGGTGGTAGTGCGCATCCCGGTCAGCGGCGCGACCGGCCCGGTGACGCTGCTGTCGACCTCGCAGGGATGTGCCGACGCGGGTCTGTGCTATCCGCCGCAGGAGGCGAAGGCGACGCTGACCGGCGCCGGTTCGACGCCTGCGGCCGTGGGCTCCGGTCCAGCGACCGCCTTGGACGACGCCTCGCGCATCGAGCGCACGCTCAAGGGCGGCAACTACGGCTGGATCGCGCTGCTCTTCGTCGGGCTCGGCGTGCTGCTGGCCTTCACGCCGTGCGTGCTGCCGATGGTGCCGATCCTGTCGTCGATCATCGTTGGCCAGGCCGGTGCGGACCGCATGCCCACGCGCATGACCGGTCTTCTGCTGGCGGTCGCATATTCGCTCGGTCTCGCGCTGGTCTACACGCTGCTCGGCATCGCCGCGGGCCTCGCGGGCGAAGGCCTCGCCGCGGCATTGCAGACGCCGCTGGTGCTCGGCACCTTCGCCGCGTTGCTGGTCCTGCTGTCGCTGTCGATGTTCGGCTTCTACGAGCTGCAGGTGCCGGCCGGTGTCCAGGCGCGACTCGCGCAGTGGTCGGGCAGCGTTGGCAGCACGGGCAGCGGCCGCAGTGGCCTGTCGGTCGGCCGCTTCGCCGGCGTGTTCGCGATGGGGGCCCTGTCGGCGCTGATCGTCGGGCCTTGCGTCGCCGCGCCGCTGGCCGGCGCGCTGCTGTACATCAGCCAGACGCGGGACGTCGTGATCGGGGGCGTCGCGCTGTTCTCGCTCGCCGTCGGAATGAGCGTGCCGCTTCTGCTGGTCGGCTTGTCGGCCGGGTCGCTGCTGCCGCGGGTGGGCGCGTGGATGGAGACGGTCAAGCACTCCTTCGGCGTGCTGCTGATCGCCGTCGCGCTGTGGATGGTCACGCCGGTGCTGCCGGGCTGGCTCGTGATGGCGGCCTGGGCGGTCCTCGCGATCGTCGCGGCGGTGTTCCTGCGCGTGTTCGATCCGCTGGGTCCGGATGCGCGCGGCGCCCATCGACTGGCCAAGGGCATGGGCGTGATGCTGATGGTCTTCGGCGTGGTCGAAGCCGTGGGGCTGGCCAGCGGCGGTCGCGACGTGCTGCGTCCGCTCGGCCAGTTCGGGCGACAGGATGGCAGCGCCGCGACGTCGGTCGCCGCCGAATCCGCGTTGCCGTTCGAGCGCGTCAAGAGCGTGGCGGAGCTCGATCGCCGCATCGCGACGGCCGGCAAGCCGGTCCTGCTGGACTTCTATGCCGACTGGTGCGTGTCGTGCAAGGAGATGGAGAAGTTCACGTACACCGACGCGCGCGTCGCGTCGCGGATGCAGGAGTTCGTGCTGCTCAAGGCCGACGTCACCGCCAACGACGACGACGACCGGGCGCTCCTGAAGCGGTTCAAGCTGTTCGGGCCGCCCGGCATCGTCTTCTTCGACCGCGACGGCAGGCATCTGGCCGAGGCCAGCGTGATCGGCTTCCAGAACGCCGATCGTTTCCTGTCGAGCCTGACCGCCGTCGACGCCAGGCCATCGCCGCAAGCGATGCGCTGACGCGGATCTACCCGATGTTGTCGATGCGGTCGAACAGCCGCTCGAACATCAGGCCGTCCATGAAGAACTTGGTCGCCCAGTTGGGAAACTTCCACTGCATGTAGTCCTCGCCGATCGGGTGCGAGCCCTTCATCGCGCCGCGCATCGTCAGCGGGCCATCGAGCTTCTGGATGCGCATGTTGAAGCGGTTGGCGGCGCGGGCGTGCGTCATCAGGTCGGTCTCGCCGGTGGCCTTGGCGATGCGGTACCAGTTCAGCGCCATCTGCGAGTTGCCGGTCACGCAGCTCCAGTCGCACAGCGGCTCCCACTGCGGCGAGAAGTAGCCCGACAGCGAACCGTCCGCGTTCTGCCGGTCGGCCACGCGCCGCGCCATCGACAGCGCGGCCTTGATGTAGGTCGGGTTCTCGGTGGCGACCCCGACCTCGAGGATGCCGCGGATCGAATACGCGATCGTGTGCGTGAGCGCGCGGTCGTCGGGATTGGTGGTCAGGCAGTTGCCGGGCAGCCAGCCGTTGGCCAGCGCGGTCGACAGCGCCCAGTGCACGTTGCGATCGGCCGAATCGAGGTAGCGCGCGTCGCCGACGACTTCGTGCGCCCGCACGAGCCCGAACGCGCTGCGCGTGTTGTAGGTGCCGTTCTGCGAATGCGCGAACGGCGAGACGAAGCGACGCCAGCAGCCGTCGTCGTCCTGCGCGGCCACCAGCCAGTCGGCGGCGCGCACCAGGCTGTCGTGGATCGCGGCGTCACCGCTCTCCTTCGCGGCGCGCGCGAGTCCGAACAGCACCTGGCCGGTGTTGAAGATGGTCGGCGCGACGATCTCAGCGGCCATCGTGCCGGCGCGGACCCCGCCGTCGGGCAGTTGCACGGCGACCTCCCAGCGCGCCATCTTCAGCGCGGCGTCGCGGTACTGCGGCTTGTCGAAGTGGTGCGCGTAGTCGTACAGCGTCGGGATCACGTAGCCGGTGGTCTCCGGATACGAGGCCATCCAGCCGCCGGTCTTGATGTTGTACGAGTGGGCCACGCCGTCGTCGGGCGTGGCGCGTTGCGCTTCGAGGAGCCATTCGGCCGCGGCGGCCAGATGCGTTTCGATCGACTGCGGTTCGTGGAACGAAAGGCCGAGACGGTCCTTCGCGTGGGCGATCCAGTGGTTCATGAAATCCCTGTGTCGGCACGCGGCCGGATCGGCCGTCGTGCGAGTTCTTCGGCGGTCGAGTACCAGGTGATGCCCTCGCCGATCAGCGTCTCGAGGTGGGCCGCGAAGTCGCGCGCCGGGATGGACCACGACCTTCCCTCGCCGACGTCTGCCCACGACAGCAGCCCCCGCGCGTCGAACTCGTCGCGGAAGTAGTCGCGCAGGTCGTCGCGCTTGGGCGCGTCGATCCGCTGCGGCATGAAGCGGGGGTCGAGCGGCACGACGGGCACCTCGACGCGCTGGCCGTTCCAGTCGAGACACGGCAGGCGGTATTCGGTGTCGAGGCGCACGGGCAGCGGAAAGCGATCGAGCATCCGGTCCTCGATCAGGTGATAGAAGGTCACCGGTCCCATGGAGATCCCGAGCCCGATGACCTTGCCGTCCAGCGCGTGGACGCGCTCCCACGGCGATCCCTCGCCGAAGATCGACGGCGCGAGGTGATGGCGTTCGGTCACGTCGCGCGCATGGCGGCCGATCGCCGCGACCGAGTGGGTCGGGTGGATGCTCCGCGCGATGCCGTCGAAGGTCAGGAACTCCGACGGCAGGCGGCCGAGGTGCGAGCCGTGCTTGCGCGGGTCGAACACGTAGCCGTCGAGCTTGCAGGTGGCGAGGATCGTGCCGCCGGGGAGCCAGTAGGTCGGCACGACCAGCGTACCGGACGGCCCGACCGCGTCCACCAGCGCTTCCAGCACCGTGCGCGGTCCGCCGTCGACGTAGCCGATGCTTTTGAGCGACGAATGCAGCATCACGGTGTCGCCCGCGCGGATGCCGAGCGACTCGAGGCCGCTGCGCAACTCGGTCTTCGTGATCAGCCGCCGGCTCGCGCGCAGCGCGTCGGCGCGCTTCGCCTGATGGCGTCTGGCGAGCAGCGACTTCACGAAGGCCTTCGTGCGAGCGAGCATGGGGAGCAGGGATCAGGATTGCAACGAGGAATGGAACGCCAACGCTTTTACGCGACCACCCGGAAGTGGGCAAGAAAAGAGACGACGTCGAGTGGCGATCCGGAGACAGCCGCGCGCGACGTCAGCCCGGGGGACTGCACACCGGACAGTCCGGATCGCGGTCGAGCGCGATCGTCTGCCATTCCATCGTCCGCGCGTCGAGAATCTGTAGCCGACCCGACAACGATGGCAGGCCGACGAGGATCTTGGCGGCCTCGGCCGCCTGCATCGCGCCGACGATGCCGGTCAGCGGCGCGAAGACGCCCATCGTCGAGCAGGCCACCTCCTCGACCTCGTCGCTTTCGGGGAACAGGCACGCGTAGCAGGGCGCGCGGGTCCCCTCGGTCGCGCTCCGGCGCAGGTCGAAGGTGGCGATCTGGCCGTCGAAGCGCAGTGCGGCGCCCGACACCAGCGGCACGCCGGCCGCGACGCACGCCCGGTTGATCGCATGGCGCGTGGCGAAGTTGTCGCTGCAGTCGAGGACGACGTCGCTGTCGCCTACCAGGACCGTCAGCCGCTCGCCGTCCAGGCGCGCGATGATCGGAACGACCTCGACGTCGGGGTTGAGCCGCTGCAGCGCGTTCGCGCCGGAGATCGCCTTCGCCACACCGATGTCGGGCGTCCCGTGCAGGATCTGCCGCTGCAGGTTGGTGAGGTCGACCGTGTCGTCGTCGACCAGTGTCAGCCGGCCCACGCCGCTGGCGGCGAGGTAGATCGCCGCGGGCGAGCCGAGCCCCCCCGCACCGACCACCAGGACGCGCGCGTCGCGCAGGCGCTGCTGGCCTTCGATGCCGATGTCGTCGAGCAGGATGTGCCGCGAGTAACGCAGCAGCTGTTGGTCGTTCATGGCGTCATTCGCCGGCCCATGAAAAAGGGCCGCTGGTCGGCGGCCCTGGGGACGAAGCGATACGGGATCAGGGCTTCGTCGCGGGGGTGGCGGGCGTCGGCGCCTTGGCCTCGAGCTGGTCGCGCGAGACGGCTGCGGTCATCTTCTTGGTCTCCACCGGCTCGCCCTTGAGCAGATGCAGCGCCTGCTGGAGCTGGTAGTCGTCCTTCGAGCCGAACTCGATCGGCTTCTTCAGCGCGGCGGCGCGGCGGGCGTCTTCCGCCTTCTTCTCTTCAGGCGACTGGGCGTCCTTCTTCTCGGCGGCTGCGGCGGCCGCGGCCTGCTCCGGGTTGTTCAGGTGATGCTCCAGGTCGGCCTCGCGCGGGAACGCGAAGATATTGCCCTCGGCCGTGTCGTCGACGACGTAGTCGGGGACGATGCCGGTGGCCTGGATCGATCGTCCGTTGGGCGTGTAGTAGCGCGAGATGGTCAGCTTGATGCCGGTCTTGCGCTCCGGCGGCAGCGGCAGGATGGTCTGCACCGAGCCCTTGCCGAACGTGGTCGTGCCGACGATCTTGGCGCGCTTGTAGTCCTGCAGCGCGCCGGCGACGATCTCGGACGCCGAGGCCGAGCCACCGTTGACCAGCACCACCATCGGCACGTCGCGGATCGCGGCAGGCAGGTCCTTGAGCACGTCGTCGCCGCCACGCTGGTATTCGTCGCGGGTCGCGAAGAACTTGCCCTGTGCTTCCTGGATCTGGCCGCGCGTCGAGACGATGAGCGAATCCTTCGGCAGGAACGCCGCGGAAACGCCGATCGCGCCCGGCAGCACGCCGCCCGGGTTGTTGCGCAGGTCGAGCACGATGCCCTTGAGCGGACCCGTCTTGTACATCTCGTTGATCTTGGAGGCGAGGTCGGCGACCGTGGGGTCCTGGAACTGCGACACGCGCAGGTAGCCGTAGCCCGGCTCGACCTGTTTGGCGCGCACGCTCTGGACCTTGATCTCCTCGCGGATCAGCGGCACGACGATCGGCGTGCCGACGTCCTTGCGGGCGATCGTCAGCGTGACCTTGGTGCCCGGCGCGCCGCGCAGCTTGGTGACCGCGTCGTTGAGCTTGAGACCCTTGACGTTGGCGTCGTCGATCTTGACGATCAGGTCGCCCGACTTGATGCCGGCGCGGAACGCCGGCGTGCCTTCGATCGGCGACACCACCCGGATGAAGCCCGAGCCGTCGTCGACGCCGTCCTCGCGACCGACCTCGATGCCGAGGCCGCCGAAGCGACCGACGGTCGTCTCGCGCAGGTCCTTGAAGGCCTTCTCGTCGAGATAGGCCGAGTGCGGATCGAGGCCCGACACCATGCCGTTGATGGCCTCGGTGATCAGCTTCTTGTCGTCGACCGGCTCCACGTAGCTGCTCTTGATCGCGCCGAAAACGTCGGTGAACTGACGGATTTCGTCGATCGGCAGCGGAGAACGTCCGTCCGACGCGCGTTGCGCGGTCGCCGTGATGCCGAGCGACAGCAGCACGCCGGCCAGCACGCCGGTGGAGATCAGGCCGATGTTCTTCAGGGATTTCCGCATGGACGTCTCTTGGAAAGGCAGCGCAACTTCATTCGAGCGGACGATGGACCGGAGTCCGGCTCATCGGGAAACGATCAATAATCAACGCGACGCAGCCGCGCATCGTGCACCACATCGACCATGGCACGCATCTTCCGTGCCGGCGATCGGTCATTCTGTGACATGTGCTCGGTGGGAGGACGGTCGTCTTGTGGGATTGCGTGCGCCTGTCCGCCGCAGATTCAACGGCTGCCGATCCACGGGGTCGGATCGAACGGGCGGCCGCGAAAACGGAGTTCAAAGTATAGACCCGTCTGATCGTCCCCACTGCTGTTGCCCGCCCGCGAAACCAACTCGCCGGCCTGCACCGGATCGCCGGCCCGCTTGAGCAGCACGTCGTTGTTGGCGTAGATCGACAGGTACTGGTTGCCGTGGTCGACGATCAGCAGGTTGCCGAAGCCGCGCAGGTCGTCCGCGTAGATCACTTTCCCCGCGGCGACCGCGCGGACGTCCGCGCCCGCGTCCGCCTTCACGAACAGACCCTTCCAGGTGGCCCCGCTGCCGCCGCGGGCGGCACCGAAGCGCCCCGTGACCGCACCGCGCACGGGCAGGCGCAACTGCCCGCGCAGCTGTGCGAAGGCCCCGGAGCCCGGCGCTTCGTCGGGCTCCGGTTCCACGCGGACCGGGGGCGCGGGTTCGCGCTTCTTCGACGGGGACGAGCCGCTTTTCTTGCGGGCCGCCGCCGCTTCCTGCTCTGCCTGCCGCTTCGCGGCCGCGAGGCGACGGGCGCGTTCCTCGGCCGCCTTCTGCTCGATCACTTTCTGCAACTGCTCGACGACGCGGCTCAGGCGCTTCTCGTCTGCCTCGAGCGCGTTCGCCGTGTTGCGCTGGTCGACGAGCTGCTGCGAGAGCTTCTCCAGCGCCAGGCGTTGTGCCGCCTGGTTGCTGGCCAGCGCCTCGCGGGCGGTCTTCTGGGCATCGGCCTGCTGGCTCAGGGTGCGACTGTCTTCGTCCGCGCGCTGGCGCCGTGCCTGCAGGTCGGAGGCGCGCGTGCGCAGCGCCTCGACATCGGCCATCTCCGCGCGGGCGACGTACTCGAGATCGCCGTCGGCCAGCACGGCAGCGTTCGGATCGCCGCCGGCGAGCCAGGTCCGCAGCGGGTCCTGGGCGCGATTCGCGTAGAGCGCCGTTATCGTCCGGCCGAACCCGGCCTGTCCGGCGGCGATCTGTCCTTCTGTTCCGGCCCGCTGCCGATCGAGCGTGGCGACCAGGTCCTGCGTGGCCTTCTGACGCTGTGCCAGCTCGTCGAGCCGGCGATTGACGTCGGCCAGCGCCCGCTCGGCCTTCGCCAGCGCCGACGCCGCGCCGCTGCGCGACCTTTCGCCGGCCGCGATCTGCTTGCGCAGTTCGGCGATCCGTACGGTGAGCCGATCGCGTTCGCTCGTCTGGCGCGCCTGGTCCTTCTGCGGATCGCCGCTCGACGGCGGGGCGGCGTCGCCGGTGTCGGTCTTGGGGATCGGCTTGCGGGTCGCCGGTTTCTTCGCCGCTTTCCGCTGCGTCGACGCCTCGCCCTTCCTGGCCTTCGTCGGCGCGGCGACGGATGCGGGCGGCGCGACGAGGCAGGCGCCCAGCAGCGCACAGGCCGCGGCGTACGCCAGGAGACGTCCGGAAGGGCGTGCGGCCCGCGTCGCGGTCATGCGCGCACGCGGTGCCGGCGAGGCGAGGCGTTCAGGCGGCCTTGGCCTTGCCCTGCGACGCCACCGCGGCCATCGCTTTGGCGATCTCGTCGGCGTTGCCCAGGTAGCGGCTGTCGAGCGGCTTGAGGTCCCGGTCGAGCTGGTACACGAGCGGTTGTCCGGTGGGGACGTTGAGCGACACGATCTCGTCGTCGCCGATGCCGTCCAGGTGCTTGATGAGCGCCCGCAGCGAGTTGCCGTGGGCGGTGATCAGGACGCGCCGGTCGGCACGGATCGCCGGCGCGATGCTGTCGTTCCAGAACGGCAACACGCGCGCCACGGTGTCCTTCAGGCATTCGGTCAGCGGGATCTGATCGGGCGAGAGTCCCGCGTAGCGCGGATCGTCGAAGCTCGCGCGCGGATCGTCGCGCGGGAGCGGATTGGGCGGCGTGTCGTAGCTGCGGCGCCAGACCAGGACCTGCTCGTCGCCGTACTGGGCGGCCGTCTCGGCCTTGTCGAGCCCCTGCAGCGCGCCGTAGTGCCGCTCGTTCAGGCGCCACGACTGCGTGACCGGGATCCACATGCGGTCCATCTCGTCGAGCGCGGTCCACAGCGTGCGGATCGCGCGCTTGAGCACCGAGGTGAACGCGAGGTCGAAATCGAAGCCCTCGGCCTTGAGCAGCCGACCGGCCTCCTTCGCTTCGGCGCGGCCCTGTTCGGTGAGGTCGACGTCGGTCCAGCCGGTGAATCGATTCTCGCGATTCCAGGTCGATTCGCCGTGGCGAAGCAGAACGAGTGTGTACATGGTGGGCTGGGGTCGTCGACGACGACGACGGTCGGTTGGGACGGGGAGACGGTTGACCGTGACCGGCCGTGATCGACCAGCCGGGAGAATGCGCGCCGAGTATTTTATAATGCGCGACCGACGGTTCCCGATGACCGGTACCGTCGGCTCCTGGATCGGTATGCTTCGACGGGTCCGGTTCGCCCGCTGCTCCGATCCGCTGCGCTGCTGCACGGTTCGCTCGGCCAGTCCCTTAATCTCCGCCCGCAGCCGTCGCGGGCATATCGCCGACGTCTGCGCCGCCCCGTGAAATTCATCCTCGACAACATCTTTCTCATCGCGATCGCGCTCGTCAGCGGCGGGCTGCTGCTCTGGCCGCTGCTGAAGAAGGGCGGCGGATCGACCTCGGTGAGCCCGCTCGAAGCGACGCAGCTGATCAACCACCGCAATGCCATCGTGGTCGACGTGCGCGAAGAGAAGGACTTCGCCGCCGGCTCGCTGGCCGGGGCGCGCAACCTGCCGTTCACGGCCCTCGCCGAGCGCGCGGGCGAGTTCGCCCGCTTCAAGGCGCGGCCGGTCGTGATCGTCTGCGACGCAGGACAGCGCTCATCGAGTGCGATCGCGACGTTCAAGGCGCAGGGTTTCGAGGAAGCCTATTCGCTGGCGGGCGGTGTCTCGGCCTGGCGCGGCGCGTCGCTGCCGCTCGTGCAGCCGGGACGCGACAACGGCAAGTCGGCGCCGAAGGAACTCACGCGTAAGGCGAAGAACGACAACCGCAACCGGGCTGCGAAGGCGGCCCGCGACGTGCCGGTCGTGCCGGCCGCTGCCGAAGTCAGCGCCAACGATTCCATCGCGTCCGTCGAACCTGCGGTCGTCTCCGGGACGCCATCGCCGGATCGATTGAAGGAGCTCCCATGACCGCCCCCGTCACGATGTACAGCACCGCTGTCTGCCCGTTCTGCGTGATGGCCGAGCGATTGCTGCGTTCCAAGGGCGTCGACGCAATCGACAAGGTCCGCATCGACCTCGATCCGGCGGCACGCCAGGACATGATGACCAAGACCGGCCGCCGCACCGTGCCGCAGATCTACATCGGCGACTTCCATGTCGGCGGCTACGACGACCTCGCGGCGCTCGATCGTGCCGGCAAGCTTGCGCCGTTGCTGTCTCCGGCCGGCGGCACGGCCGCCTGATCGCCGTCCGGTCCCGCGCGGACCGACTACCCCGTGCAGACCTTCTGCACCTCGCAAATCAACGACAACGACCACCATGGCTGACAACACGCAAGCAACGCAACCCGTCTTCAACATCCAGCGCATCTACCTCAAGGACGCGTCGCTCGAGATCCCCAACGCGCCGCAGATCTTCCTCGAGACCGAGGCGCCGAACGTCGAAGTGCAGCTCGACGTGTCGAACGCGCCGGTGCTCGACGGCATCTTCGAAGTGACCGTGACGGTCACCGTCACCACCCGCGTCAAGGATCAGGTCGCGTTCCTCGTGGAAGCCAAGCAGGGCGGGATCTTCGAGATCCGCGACGTGCCGGCCGAGCAGCTCGAGCCGCTGCTGGGCATCGTCTGCCCGAACATCGTCTATCCGTACCTGCGCGCCAACCTGTCGGACCTGATCACGCGCACCGGCTTCCCGCCGATCCACCTCGCCGAGATCAACTTCGAGGCCTTCTTCAACCAGCGCAAGGCCGCGCTCGCGGCCGAACAGCAGTCGCTGGTCAGCCCGGCCGGCGCCCCGCTGCAGTAAGCGTCGATCATGGCGAACGGGGCGGGTCTTCGTCGCGTCGGGCAACGGGCGGTCGCGGCGCTCGCCGTCGGCATGTCGGCGGCGGCATGGGCGGTTGACTACAAGTCGGTGGGTGGCGAGCCGGCCATCCTCTACGACGCGCCGACGCTGCGCGGCAATCGCCTCGCGATCGCGCCGCGCGGCATGCCACTCGAACTCGTCTTCGCGCAGAGCGACTGGATCAAGGTGCGCGATTCGGCCGGGGCGCTGTCGTGGATCGAGAAGAAGGCGCTCGCGGATCGACGCACGGTCGTCGCCACCGACCCGGCGCCAGTCCAGGTGCACGCCGCCGCCGACGACAACGCGCCGGTGGTCTTCCGGGTCCAGCCCGGCGTGCTGATGGAACTGGCCGGTGCTCCGGCGTCGGGCTGGGTCGCCGTCCGGCACCGCGAAGGCCAGAGCGGCTTCGTGCGCGTCGGCAGCGTGTGGGGCGAGTGAACGCCCTCCGGCGGATCGCGGCTGCGCCGCTTCCGACCCGCGGGATCTGCGTTTCGCGGTGGCGTGTGACCGGCGCGTCCTGAGATGCGCATCTCGATCGTCGGTGCCGGCGCCTGGGGCACCGCACTCGCGCTGATCGCCGCCCGTCGTCACGACGTCACGCTCCAGGTGCGCAGCGTCGCGCAGGCGGAAGCGCTGCGCGCCTCGCGCGAGAACGTCCGTTATCTCCCGGGATTCAAGCTGCCCGCGGACCTGGTCGTGACCAACGACCTCGCCGAGGCGGTCCGCGATGCCGAACTGATCGTGCTCGCGACGCCGGTCTCGGGTCTGCGCGAAACCGGCCTCGCGCTCGCGGCGATGCGGCCGCGCCAGGTGGTCTGCGTCTGCAAGGGCCTCGAGGCCGAGACCCATCTGTTGCCGCACCAGGTGATCGCCGAAGTCCTGCCGGGCGTGCCCGCCGCCGCGCTGTCGGGTCCGAGCTTCGCCAGCGAGGTGGCCGCCGGTCTGCCGGTCGCGCTGACCGCGGCGTCGGCCGACGAGGTGCTCGCCGAGCGCATCGTCCACACGCTGCACGGCGGCGCGGTGCGGGTCTACCGCTCGTCGGACGTGATGGGTGTCGAGGTGGGGGGCGCCGTCAAGAACGTGATGGCGGTGGCGTCGGGCATTTCCGACGGCCTGGAACTGGGCGCCAACGCCCGGGCGGCGCTGATCACGCGCGGCCTGTCCGAGATGATGCGTTACGGGGTGGCGCTCGGTGGCCAGACCGAGACGCTGATCGGCCTGACCGGGGTCGGCGACCTGATCCTGACGTGCACGGGCGGCCTGTCGCGCAATCGTCGTGTCGGACTGGCGATCGGCCGCGGTGAGGCGCTCGACGCCGTGCTGGCGGCGCTCGGACACGTCGCCGAGGGGGTCCAGTGCGTGCGGGCGATCCGCGCGAGCGCCGAGCGGCTCGGGGTCGACATGCCGATCACGGTCGCGGTGGCGGCGATCCTCTTCGACGGCCTGGCGCCGCGCGAGGCGCTCGGGCACCTGCTCGCGCGCGCGCCCCGCCACGAGCATTAGCGGCCCGCTGCGCCGCCGAAACCGTTCTGCCGCCAAGCCTCGAACACGACGACCGCGACCGCGTTGGACAGGTTGAGGCTGCGCTGGTCGGGACGCATCGGCAGTCGCAGGCGGCGCGCCGGATCGAATCCGTCGCGGATGTCCTCGGGCAGTCCCCGGGTCTCCGAGCCGAACACCAGCCAGTCGCCGGGCTGGAAGGCGACCGCGTGCGGCGCGGTCGTGCCCCGTGTCGTCAACGCGAACATCCGGTCGGCGGCAGGGTGTTCCGCCTCGAGGAAGGCCGGCCAGTCGCGATGCACCCGCATCTGCGCGTACTCGTGATAGTCGAGCCCGGCACGCCGCATCCGCGCGTCGTCGAGCGGGAATCCGAGCGGCTCGATCAGGTGCAGCGTCGCGCCGGTGTTGGCGCACAGCCGGATCACGTTGCCCGTGTTCGGCGGAATCTCGGGCGAGACGAGGACGACGTGGAACATGCGAGGGTGAGTCGGGAAGGAATGATGCGACGGTCAGGGGGTTCGGGCGACGACGAGGCAGGTGACCGCCGCGACGCCTGCGCGCTTGAGCGTGCGCGCGAGCTCGTCGAGCGTCGCCCCGGTGGTCATGACGTCGTCGACAATGGCGACATGCGACCCGACCAGAGTGTGCCTGCATCCGTCGATCACCGAGAAGGCGCCGCGGATGTTGCGGCGGCGCGCGTCGAACGGCAGCGCCGCCTGCGGCGAGGTGTCGACGATGCGCAGCACGCTTCGCGTGTCCAGCGGCCGGTCGAGGCGGTCCGCCAGGATGCGACCGATTTCGATCGACTGGTTGAAGCCGCGTTCGGCCATCCGTCCGCGCGACAAGGGAACCGGCAGGACGACGTCGAAGAAGTGCGGGATGTCTGCCGTGATCACGCGACCATGCAGCAGGTCGGCCAGCAGCGGCGCGTAGGCCAGCGTCGCGCCGTACTTGAGGCCCTGGATCAGCCGGTCGAACGGAGGTGCGTACCACGCGGCGGCGAGCGTGCGATCGAAGGCCGGGCGTCGTCGCTGGCAGCGACCGCAAACCGGCATCCGCGCCTGCGCCGGCAGCGCGATCGCGCAGCGCGGGCACGCGTGCGCCACCCGGGCCGTGGCGTCGACTCGGCACGCCTTGCAGAGCATCGCGCCGAGTGCGGTGCACAGCACGCAGGCCGGTGGACACAGCCAGTCGAGCGCACTCGTCGCGCAGCGGGTCGCCAGGCGCGCGAGCGGATCGACGATGGGGCGGTGCCGCATCGGACCAGCTTAGCGAGCCCGCGGGCACGGCGCGTCGTCCGTTCGGCCGACGTCCCATGAGCCCGCCCGACGACGCCGAACGCCTGCCGATCGACTCGTCGCGGATGCGACGCAACTTCGCGTCGCCGCGCGTGCTCGACGGCGACGACTTCCTCGCGCGCGAGGTCGGCCGGCGGATGATCGAGCGCCTGACCACGGTGCGGGTCGACGCGCACCGGGTGCTCGATCTCGGATGCGGCGCGGGAGGCGACTTCGCGCTGCTGAAGGAGCGCTTCGGCGCGGCGGCGATCTGCGGGGTGGACGCCGTGTTGCCGCGACTGCTGCGCGCCCCGGGCGAGCGGGCCGGCGGCATCGCCCGCTTCCTGCGCCGCGCCCAAGGCCCGGTGCGCGTCAACGCCGATTTCGGCGCGCTGCCGTTCGCTGCGCAGAGCGCGGACGTGCTGTGGTCGAACCTCGCGCTGCACTGGAGCACGGCGCCGCATCGCGTGCTGCCCGAATGGAGTCGCGTCACCCGCGTCGGCGGCCTGGTCGCCTTCTCGGCGTTCGGCCCCGATACGCTGCAGGAGGTGTCGGCCGCGATGGGTCCGCACGATGCGCGGCGCCACGTCATGCCGTTCACCGACATGCACGACTACGGCGACATGCTGGTGGCGTCCGGCTACACGACGCCGGTCGTCGACATGGAGCGGCTGACGCTGACCTATTCGAGCGTGGCGGCCCTGTGGCGAGATGTGCGGGCGCTGGGCGGCAACGCGATGATCGACCGGGCGCACGGGCTGCGCGGCCGGGCCTACGGCGCCCGCGTTGCCGCCGCGTTCGAACCGATGCGCGATGCCGACGGGCGCTTCAGGCTCACGTTCGAGCTGATCTTCGCGCACGCCTGGAAGGGCGAGCCGCGCACCACGAGCAGCGGGGAGACCATCGTCAGGCTCCAGCGAACGCGCTGAAAGGGAGGTCGGGCGTCGGTCTGCGGTGGTTTCGCGACAGTGCGTCGGCTTGCTGGAGACCCGCTAAATCCCTATAATCCGACGGCGCAAAACAGCCGGTCCGGCCCTTGCGAAATCAGCGGTTTGAACGAAATCGACGCGTGGACGCGACGACGACCACGGCGGGGTCGTGGCGCCCTGGCCGTTTCCTCGAATCGTGGCAGGCTCGGCAATGCGTGGCGCTCGCGTCGCGCCATCAACCTTCGGACAATGTTTCGGGTACACGAGTCGGAGACGGCCTCCGGTAAGCAGCGCGTCTGGATGCTCAGCCGCAATTGCGCCCTGACGCCGCGCCAGGTCGGGGCCTTCTATCTGTCGCTGGTCGCAGCGTCGACGGTCATCGCGACCTTCTTCCTGCTGCGGGGCGCCTGGATGATCCTGCCCTTCTCGTTCCTCGAAATGGTCGCCCTCGGGGTCGCACTGCTGGTGTACGCACGGCACGCGGTGGATGGCGAGCGGGTGTCGTTGCGGCGCGATGCGCTGGAGATCGAATCGATCGACGGTCGCACGCGGCGGCTGACGCATCTCGATCCGCGCGGCGTGCGGGTCGAGATGGACGCGCGGCCCCGCGCCGCCTTGACGGTCGTCGCACGTGGCGAGCGGGTCGTCGTGGGACGTTTTGTTTGCGAGCGGGAACGCAGGCGCTTCGCGCGCGAGTTGCGGCACGCTCTTTCACTGGCAGGATGAGTCGGCGCGTGTCGCACGCTGCGGGCTGATCGGAGAACCGAGTACATGATTTCCGAGTACATGATCCATTTCGTCAGAGCCTCCCTGCGCAAGCGGGCCTCCGCGTTGTCCCTGGGACTGATCGCGGCCGTGCTCGGCAACGCGGCATGGGCGGTCGGCGACGCGCCCGGCGGACCCAGGGTCAACCAGCTCAACCTGCCCGTCGGCGTGACCAAGATCGCGTCGGATATCTACGATCTGCACACGCTGATGCTGCTGATCTGCCTGGTGATTTTCGTCGTCGTCTTCGGCGTCATGTTTTACGCGATCGTCAAGCACCGGAAGTCGCTCGGCCACAAGGCCGAGACCTGGCACGAGAACACCACGGTCGAGATCATCTGGACGATCGTGCCGTTCGTCATCGTCATCCTGATGGCGCTGCCGGCCACGCGGCTGATCGTCGACATGAAGGACACCACCAACGCCGACCTGACGATCAAGGCCACCGGCTATCAGTGGCGCTGGGGCTACGACTACCTGAACGGCGAGGGCGAGGGCATCGGCTTCATCTCCACGCTGGCGACGCCGCGCGAGATGTCGGGCTTCCCGTCCGAAGGCATCAAGGGTCATCCCGAAGGCGATACCTACCTGCTCGACGTCGACAACCCGCTGGTCGTGCCGGTCAACAAGAAGGTGCGCGTCATCACCACGGCCAACGACGTGATCCACGCGTTCGCGGTGCCGCAGTTCGGCATCAAGCAGGACGCCATCCCCGGCTTCGTGCGCGACACGTGGTTCAAGGCCGAGAAGATCGGAACCTACCGCGGCCAGTGCCAGGAGCTGTGCGGCGCCGAGCACGCCTACATGCCGATCAACGTGATGGTGGTCTCCGCCGAGGACTACACCAAGTGGGTCGACGGCAAAAAGAAAGAGATGTCTGCCCAGATCGACGACCCGACCAAGACCTTCACCGTCGCCGAACTGACGTCGCGTGGCGAGAAGATCTTCAATGCCAATTGCGCGGTCTGCCACCAGGCGACCGGGGCCGGCAATGTCGCGCTGGGCGCGCCGGCGCTGGTCGGCGATGCGAAGGTCATGGGACCGAAGGACGCCCAGATCGCCGTCCTGCTGCACGGACAGAACAACAACAAGATGCCGGCATGGAACCAGCTGTCGGACGTCGAGATCGCCTCGGTGATCAGCTACACCCGCAATGGCTGGACCAACGCGGGCAAGGGATCCGATCCGATGGTCCAGCCGTCGGACATCACCGTCGCCCGGAAGCAGTCGTAACCGCAGCGTAAACCCCCGAACCTGCGTCCCGAATCTCCGCCGGGACGCCTGGAGAGCACCATGAGCAGCACCGCCATCGACCCGATCCACGACCACCACGATGCGCACGGTCACGACCATGCGCACGAGATGCCCACCGGCTGGCGCCGCTGGCTGCTCGCGACGAACCACAAGGACATCGGCACGCTGTACCTGTTCTTCTCGTTCGCGATGCTGATGGAAGGCGGCGTGCTCGCGCTGGCGCTGCGCACCGAGCTGTTCGAGCCGGGCCTGCAGATCGTGAACCCGGAACTGTTCAACCAGTTCACGACGATGCACGGCCTGATCATGGTCTTCGGCGCGATCATGCCGGCCTTCGTGGGCTTCGCGAACTGGCAGGTGCCGCTGATGATCGGCGCGCCCGACATGGCGTTCGCGCGCATGAACAACTTCAGCTTCTGGCTGCTGCCGCCGGCCGCGATCCTGCTGACGCTCTCCTTCTTCGTGCCGGGCGGTGCCACCGCCGCGGGCTGGACGCTGTATGCGCCGCTGTCGATCCAGATGGGCCCGGGCATGGACCTCGCGATCTTCGCGATCCACATCATGGGTGCTTCGTCGATCATGGGATCGATCAACATCATCGTCACCATCCTCAACATGCGCGCGCCCGGCATGACTCTGATGAAGATGCCGATGTTCGTGTGGACCTGGCTGATCACGGCCTACCTGCTGATCGCCGTGATGCCGGTGCTTGCCGGCGCGATCACGATGATGCTGACCGACCGCCACTTCGGCACCTCGTTCTTCAATGCGGCCGGCGGCGGTGACCCGGTCATGTACCAGCACATCTTCTGGTTCTTCGGCCACCCCGAGGTCTACATCATGATCCTGCCGGCGTTCGGGATCGTGTCTCAGGTCATTCCGGCGTTCGCCCGCAAGCCGCTGTTCGGCTACGCGTCGATGGTCTACGCGACGTCGTCGATCGCCATCCTGTCGTTCATCGTGTGGGCGCACCACATGTTCACGACCGGGATGCCGGTGACGGGGCAGCTGTTCTTCATGTACGCGACGATGCTGATCGCAGTGCCTACGGGCGTGAAGGTGTTCAACTGGATCGCCACGATGTGGAAGGGTTCGATGACCTTCGAGACCCCGATGCTGTTCGCGATCGGGTTCCTGTTCGTGTTCACGTTCGGCGGGTTCACGGGCCTGATCCTGGCCATCTCGCCGATCGATATCCAGCTGCAGGACACCTACTACGTCGTGGCGCACTTCCACTACGTGCTGGTGGCGGGCTCGCTGTTCGCGATCTTCGCGGGCTTCTACTACTGGGCGCCGAAGTGGACCGGCCACATGTACAACGAGACGCGCGGCAAGATCCACTTCTGGAGCTCGCTGATCTCGTTCAATGTGACCTTCTTCCCGATGCACTTCCTCGGGCTGGCCGGCATGCCGCGTCGCTACGCCGACTACCCGATGCAGTTCACCGACTTCCACCAGATCGCGACGGTCGGCGCGTTCTGGTTCGGCCTGTCGCAGGTGTACTTCCTGTTCGCCATCGTCCTGCCGTGCATCAAGGGCGGCCCGAAGGCCGCAGACAAGCCCTGGGAAGGCGCCGAGGGCCTCGAGTGGACCGTGCCGAGCCCGGCGCCTTTCCATACCTTCGAGACCCCGCCGCTGGTGCGGTGACCGGATGATCGAACATCACCACACGCTGGACACGTCGCGGGAAACCGCGATCCGTGCCCGCAACCGTCGCACCGGACTCATCCTGTTCAGCATCGCGATCGTGTTCTTCGTCGGCATCATCGTGAAGTACACGTTGCTGCGCTGACGGTATCCCTCGATGAGCGACTCGCGGTTCGATGCGTTCCGGCGCAGCCTCAACAAGGCGATGCTGGGCAAGCTGGTCGTCGTGACAGCGCTGATGTTCGGTTTCGGCTACGCGCTGGTGCCGCTGTACAAGAAGATCTGCGAGATCACCGGCATCAACGACCTGACGCAGACGGATGCGGGAGCAGCAGCCTTTGCGAAGAGCACGCAGGTCGACGAGTCGCGGACCATCACGGTCGAATTCGACAGCAACGCGCGTGGACCGTGGCGCTTCAAGCCGGTGACGACCTCGATGAAGGTGCATCCGGGCGAGCTCACGACGGTGATCTACGAGATCGCGAACCAGCAAAACCGCGCGATGCAGGCGCAGGCGATCCCGAGTTACGTGCCGGCGGTGGCGATGCAGTACTTCCGCAAGGTCGAGTGTTTCTGTTTCAAGCAGCAGGCGCTGGCGCCGAACGAGGCGAAGCAGTTTCCGGTGGTGTTCGTGATCGATCCCAAGATCCCGAAGTCGGTCGACACGATCACGCTGTCGTACACGTTCTTCGAGGTCGGCGGCCTGCCCGCGGCGACGCTGCCGGCCCGGCCGAACGGCTGAGCACGATGCCGGACGACGACAAGCGCGACGTGCCCCGCAAGGCTTCCTTCGGGAGGACGGCGAAGGCGGTGATGTGGTCGTTCTTCGGGGTGCGCAAGCGCAGCGACTACGAGAAGGACGCGGAGCAACTCAACCCCGTCCACGTGATCATCGCGGCGCTGATCGGCGCGTTGCTTTTCGTGCTGGTCCTGATTCTGATCGTGAAGAGCGTCGTAAAATGATGTGCGTTTTCAAGCGAGTTTCCCGCGTTGTCGGGTGGAGAGTTCGATGAGCAGTTCCGCTGTGACCCACGGCGCCCCGGGCGCATCCCACGCATCGCCGGACCACGCGACGAGCTATTTCGTCCCGGGCCCGTCGTTCTGGCCGCTGCTCGGCGGTGCTTCGATGCTGTTGACGATGCTCGGTGCAGCCGGCTGGGTCAACGGCCAGCCCTGGGCTCCGTACGCCAACGGGCTCGGCATCGTCTGCATGCTCACCGTGCTCTACAAGTGGTTCGGCCAGGCGATCGGCGAGTCCGAAAGCGGTCAGTACGGACAGCGCATCGACGGCTCGTTCCGCTGGAGCATGAGCTGGTTCATCTTCTCCGAGGTGATGTTCTTCGCCGCGTTCTTCGGCGCGCTGTTCTATTCGCGCGTGATCTCGCTGTCGGAGCTGTCCGCCCTCGACGCCCGCGTGCTGTGGCCCGACTTCGCCGGCAAGTGGCCGAGCGTCGGACCGGCCGGCTCGATCGAGTCGTTCACGCCGATGGGTCCGTTCCCGATCCCGACCATCAACACGCTGCTGCTGCTGACGTCGGGCGTCACGCTGACGGTCGCGCACCACGCGCTGCGCCACGGGGCACGGGCCAGGACGGCGATCTGGCTGGCCGCCACGGTGCTGCTCGGCGCCACATTCCTGGGCTTCCAGATCTACGAATACAGTCACGCGTATTCGGAGCTCAACCTGCGGCTGACGTCCGGCATCTACGGATCGACCTTCTTCATGCTGACCGGCTTCCACGGCTTCCACGTCACCATGGGTGCCTTGATGCTGTCGGTGGTGCTGTTTCGCGTGATTCGCGGCGACTTCAAGCCCGACAGCCACTTCGGTTTCGAAGGTGCGGCGTGGTACTGGCACTTCGTCGACGTGGTCTGGCTCGGGCTGTACGTCGTCGTCTACTGGCTCTGACGACGTCGTCGCCCCAACAAAAACGCCGCGAACCGCGGCGTTTTTTGTTGGCGAACGATCTGCGTGTCGCGCGGTCTGTGAAAGGCCCGTCTTCAGCGAATGCCGGTGGGCTGGATCCACCCCAGCCGGTAGGCGACGAGGATGAAGATGAACAGCGTGATCGAGAAGCCCACGCGCAGCGCGAGCGCATAGACCGTGCGGTCGCTCTGGCCCTTGTCCTTCATGAGGAAGAAGAGGGCGGAGCCGAGGCTGGCGATGATGAGAACGAACGCGAGGATCACGACGTAACGCATGCGCCGATTATTTCACACGTGGGTCGACGGCCTCCCGAAGGACAGGGCATCGTGACGTCGGTGCAGAAGATCGGCATCGCCGCGATCGCAGGGTTGCTCGGCATCTGGGGCACCAGCGCACTCGGTTTCTGGCAGTTGCGCCGGGCGGCCGCGAAGGAAATCCTGCAGCAGCAGATCGACGCCGCGGCGCGAGCGGAGCCGACGCCCCCGGATGCCCGGGCGTTCGGCGAGCCGGCGTCGCTTGTCCACCGGCACGTGCGGCTGCACGGTCGCTGGCTGCCGGATCGCGTGGTGTATCTCGACAATCGGCCGCAGGCCGGGCAGGCGGGTTTCTATGTGCTGATGCCGCTGCGGGTGGACAAGCCGGCTGCGGCCGATGTGATCGTCAACCGCGGCTGGACGCCGCGCAACATGCAGGATCGCACGCGCATCGAGGCCTATCGCACGCCCGACGGTCCGGTCGACATCATCGGCGTCGTGCTCGCCGAGGAACCGCGGCTCCTCGACCTGGCCCAACCACCCGATCGGCGGCTGAAGGGAATCTGGCAAAATTTCGACTTCGACGCGTATTCAGCTGCGAGCGGGCAGCCGGCGCTCCCCCTCGTGGTTCGTCAGGACAGCGACACCGCCGTTGCGAATCCAACCTTCGCGGACGGCCTGTCGCGCGAGTGGCCCGATCGCGGCGGTGCACTGCAGTCCCAGATCGACCGTCATCACGGCTACGCTTTCCAGTGGTTCGCCCTGGCCGCCACCCTCGTCGTCCTCCTCCTCTATCAGGTCCTACGCGTGATCCGGCATGGCCGACCTAGTCTCTCCTGAAGTCCTGCGGCCGCCCAGCCGCCTCAAGCTCTGGCTCGTCATCGCGATCTGCGCGGCGCCGGTGATCGCGTCGTACTACGCCTATTACTTCGTGCGTCCCGACGCGCGCAGCAACTACGGCGCGTTGATCGATCCGCAGCGGCCCATGCCGGCGCTGCACCTGAAGACGCTCGACGGTCGAGCCTTCGACAACGCGCAGCTGCGCGGCAGGTGGGTGATGCTGATGGTGGCCGGCGGCGATTGCGCGGCCGCTTGCACCGATCGCCTCTACCACTTGCGACAGGTGCGCCTGACCACCGGTAAGGACCGCGATCGCGTGCTACGGGTGTGGCTCATTCCCGACGCTGCGCCGTTGCCGACGACCGTGATTCGCGAGTACGACGGGACCGAGATGCTGCGCGCCGATCCGGCCGAGATCGCGTCGTGGCTGATCGTGAACGGCACGACCGATGGGTATGCCGACCACATCTACATGGTCGATCCGCTCGGCAACCTGATGATGCAGTTCCCGCGCGATGCGGACCCGAACAAGACCAAGCGCGACGTCGCGAAGCTGTTGCGGGCGTCTCGAGTCGGCTGACATGCAAGGATTCGACCTTCTCCTGCTCGCGTTCAAGGGCATCGCCATCGCGTCGCTGCCGATCGCGCTGGTGTGGGTCGGGCGCGTGCCGAAGAACGGCGATCGGCTGCGACGCCTCGCCTGGGTCACGGTGTTCATCACGTTCGACCTGATCGTCTTCGGCGGCTTCACGCGCCTGACCGACTCGGGGCTCGGCTGTCCGGACTGGCCGGGCTGCTACGCGAAGGCGAACCCGCTGATGGCGTCGCAGGACATCCGCAGCGCCGAGTCGGCCCTGCCGTACGGACCGGTGAGCATGACCAAGGCGTGGATCGAGATGATCCATCGCTACCTGGCGATGGCGGTGGGCGTGCTGATCGTGACGATGCTGATCGTCAGCGTGCGTCGCGGCTGGCGGCGGCGGTCGGCGCGGGCGATGCCTAGCTGGATGCCCCCGGCGGAGCCGGGGCTGGTGACTGTGCTGCTCGGGCTCGTGGTGTTGCAGGGTGCGTTCGGCGCATGGACCGTCACGCAGAAGTTGCAGCCGATCTTCGTCAGCACCCATCTGCTGCTGGGCCTCGCGCTGCTGGCCCTGCTGATCGTGCACGCGCTCAAGCTCGACGATCGGGCACGACTTCCCGTGACGGCGGCGCGCAGCGTGCCCGGCCTGCGCATCTTCGCCGCGGTGGCTCTGGGGATCCTGGTGCTCCAGATCGCCCTGGGCGGCTGGGTGAGCGCCAACTACGCGGTTCTCGCGTGCAGCGATTTCCCCAAATGCCAGGGGGTGTGGTTGCCGGAGATGGACTTCGCGAACGGCTTCCACCTGTGGCGCGAGCTGGGCAAGAGCGCCGATGGCGGATACCTGTCGATCGCCGCGCTGACCGCGATCCACTGGGTGCACCGCAGCTTCGCGTGGATCGTCGTGATCGTTCTGGCCGCGCTCGCGCTGCGGGCTCGACGGGTCGACGGCCTCGCCCGTCCGGTGGCCGTGCTGTGGGCGCTGCTCGCCGCGCAGTTCGCCACCGGACTGGTGAACGTGGTGTTCGCGTGGCCGCTCGTTGCTGCCGTGCTGCACAACGCGGGGGCCGCCGGACTGCTGGCGACCCTCGTCGTGCTAAATTACCGCCTTCCCCGCCTGTCCCCGTCCGCGCAACCCGTCCTTCCACGCAGTCCGTCGCTGGCCGCGTCGGACCGAGCTGCGACCGAGGGTTCGCCTTCGTCGCGTTCGCCTCGCCCCATCTAGTCCGTCGATCGGATCATGCAACACGCCCTGGACGTCTCGCTCGGCCACAAGCTGACCCAGTACTACGTGCTCACGAAGCCGCGCGTCACGCAGCTGGCCGTGTTCTGCGCGGTGATCGGCATGTTCCTCGCGGTGCCGGGGTTTCCGCCGATCGGTCGCGTGGTCGCCGCGACGATCGGCATCTGGCTGCTCGCGAGCGCGGCGTTCGCGGTCAATTGCCTCGCCGAGCGTCAGCTCGATGCCCGGATGGCGCGGACGGCGCGACGTGCCTCGGCGTCGGGAGAGTTGTCCGCCCCCGAGATCCTCCTCGGCTCCGGCATCATCGGCGGAGCCGGGATGTTCGTGCTGCTGCAGTTCGTCAATCCGCTGACGATGTGGCTCACCTTCGCGACCTTTGTCGGCTATGCCATCGTGTACACGATGCTGCTCAAGCCGATGACGCCGCAGAACATCGTGATCGGCGGGGCGTCGGGCGCGATGCCCCCGGCGCTTGGCTGGGCGGCGATGGCCGATCAGGTTCCAGCGCAGGCGTGGGTGCTGGTCCTGATCATCTTCGTCTGGACGCCGCCGCATTTCTGGGCGCTGGCCTTGTACCGCACCGAGGACTTCCGCAAGTCGGGACTGCCGATGCTGCCCGTCACGCACGGCGCGCGATATACGCGCCTCCACATCCTTCTCTACACGATCGCGCTGGTCGCGACCACGCTGCTCCCGTTCGCCATGCGCATGAGCGGCTGGTTGTATCTGGTGGCCGCGCTCGCCCTGGGTGCCGAGTTCCTGCGGCTGACCTGGGCGATCTGGCGCGCACCGACCGAGCAGGCGTCCGACCTGCTGGCCCGGCGGACCTTTCGCTATTCGATCGTCTACCTGTCGCTGCTGTTCGCCGCGCTGCTGGTCGATCACTACCTGGTCGCCTGATCGATGGGTCTGTCGCCTTGGCGCGCCTGGTCGAGCGCGGCGTTGCTGTTTTGCACCTTGCTCGCAGTCGGCGGATGTTCGCTGTCCAAGCCGCAGTTCGAAGGCGTCGACATCACCGGCGCCGACTACGCCAGGGATTTCCACCTGACCGACGCATCGGGCAAGCCGCGCAGTCTGTCGGACTACCGGGGGAAAGCCGTCGTGCTGTTCTTCGGATACACGCAGTGTCCTGACGTGTGCCCGACGACGATGGCGGAACTCCAATCAGTCATGAAGTCGCTCGGCCCCGACGCCGACCGCGTGCAGGTGCTGTTCGTCACGCTCGATCCTGCGCGCGACACTCCGGCGTTGCTGTCGCAGTACGTCCCGGCGTTCGACCCGCGCTTCGTCGGTCTCTCCGGCGACGAGGCCGCCACGGTGCGGACGGCGAAGGACTTCAAGGTCTTCTACCAGAAGGTGCCCGGGCCGACGGCGACGTCGTACACGCTCGATCACACCGCCGGCAGCTACGTGTTCGATCCGCAGGGGCGCATCCGGCTGTTCCTGCGCCAGGGGCAGTCGGCCGAGTCGGTCACGCACGACCTGAAGATACTGCTGTCCTGAGGCCGCTCGGGTCGATGCGGATGCGCGTTCGACCGGCGGGCGGCAGTGGTCGGGGGGCCGCGGTCGCATAGAATCGCGGGTTTTCCTGAACGCGAGTCATCCATGGCGCTTCGCTGCGGCATCGTCGGCCTTCCGAACGTCGGCAAGTCCACCCTTTTCAATGCTCTGACCAAGGCGGGGATCGCGGCGGAGAACTATCCGTTCTGCACGATCGAGCCGAACACCGGGGTCGTCGAGGTACCCGACCCGCGGATCGCGGATCTGGCCGCCATCGTGAAGCCGGAGCGCGTGATGCCGGCCATCGTCGAGTTCGTCGACATTGCCGGCCTCGTCGCCGGCGCGTCGAAGGGCGAGGGCCTCGGCAACCAGTTCCTCGCGCACATCCGCGAGACCGATGCCATCGTCAACGTCGTGCGCTGCTTCGAGGATGCGAACGTCATCCACGTGGCCGGCAAGGTCGACCCGCTGGCGGACATCGAGGTGATCCAGACCGAACTCGCGCTGGCCGACCTGGCCACGCTCGAGAAGACGTTCGTGCGCGTCACCAAGCAGGCGCGGGGCGGCGACAAGGAGGCCGTCAAGCTGCTGGCGGTCCTGGCGAAGGTCGAGCCGCAGCTCAATCAGGCTCTGCCGGTCCGGGCGCTCGGGCTCGATCCCGAGGAATTGGCGCTCATCAAGCCGCTGTGCCTGATCACGGCGAAGCCGGCGATGTTCGTCGCCAACGTCTCCGAGCACGGATTCACCGACAACCCGCTACTCGACCAGCTCGTGGCGTACGCCAAGTCGCAGGGGGCGCCCGTCGTCGCCATCTGCGCCGCCATCGAGTCGGAGATCGCCGACTTGTCCGACGAGGACAAGAGCGTGTTCCTCGAGGACATGGGGATGACCGAGCCCGGCCTGAATCGGTTGATCCAGGCCGCCTATTCGCTGCTGGGCCTGCAAACCTACTTCACGGCGGGCGAGAAGGAGGTTCGCGCATGGACGGTCGCCATCGGCGCTACGGCACCGCAGGCGGCGGGCGTGATCCACACCGACTTCGAGCGGGGATTCATCCGTGCCGAGGTGATCGGCTTCGCCGACTATCTCGCGTGCAAGGGCGAGGCTGGTGCGAAGGAGAAGGGAAAGATGCGTCTGGAGGGCAAGGAGTACGTCGTGAAAGATGGCGACGTCATGCACTTCCGGTTCAACGTCTGAGCGATCCGCGCCGTCACACGGTTGCGCGGCAAACTGCAGCACTCATTGCTCGCAGTGCCCCTCAAGTTTCCCGAACCCCTGCCGATTGAACGTTGGTAGAGAAAACCATGGGAAGAAATGGTACCCAGGGGATTGATCTAGATTTATTTGGTAAAAAACCTCACCGCGGGGGCAGTGAGGTTTTCGAGTTCAACGGGGGTTGAACGGTGAAGCAATCAACTCTTACAGGCAGTTGATGTCCACGCCACCACCAACTTCGGCGAGAGTGGCGTCGTCGATAAGGGTAACTTCAACTTCAACGTATTGGTTAGACACAAGAACTCTCCAGATTAAAAAGGATTAAATTAGGATAAAGACGCTAGTACTTTTTCCTAATTACAGTAAGTGAATTCGCGCGGCGCGGCTTGCGAGCAGTTCCACGCGAAGACACACGAGCTGCCAACCAACGAAAATTGCTTGGCCAGAACCGATCATGTCAAAGCCTGACATTCTTGGGAAGGCTTGCTTTCGCGCGCCGCCAGCGTGTTAACGCGTCTGTTAATTTCGCCACTAACGCCTAATAGAAAGCGCCGACGGTAATCGTATGAAATCGCTGAGGGTAACTTCTCAAGGAAAATCCCAGGAAGTCAGCTCCTTAATTGAAGATCTGACTGGCACAGTCGCGAGAACGAAGACTTTCTCGGCCGAGATAGCTGCAGAAAAAGCATGCCGACTAGTCGAGCTATTGGATTCTGCGCAGTTTGCGGAGAATGCTGACCTCCTCAGTCGCACGTGTTTCTATTTTTTCGAGGTTGGTCAATCCGGTCTAGGGATATCTTTGGGGAAAAAGATCGCAGACCGCGCGCGCGACTTTGACAATATTTTGGTTAGGCGACGGATATCGAACATTTTGGGCGGTCAGTTTTGCGATATTGCTGATTACTCGTCAGCGATGGAATATCTCGAAATCGCCGTCGTGTTAGCTCGAGTGATTGGCGACGCCACGATGGAGGCGGCCTGCTTGGGCAATGTCATCGCAGTTCTGCAGGAAATGGGGCACTATCGCCAAGCCATTGCAATGGCCACGCGCGTACTCCAGTTGGCTGACCAATCGGAACCTGCAATCACCGTTAAGTTGCAGTGTTGCTCCATCGGGCTGTTTGCCGCCCATCGAATTGGAGATGCCATCGCGGCCGCCACGTTTTTGGCCCAAGGCCAGAACTATCTTGCGCTGAACAAGGAGCCATTGAGAAGAGCGTTTTTCGAGAAGGCACGAGTGCAATATCTTGTGGATCTTGGCGAGACGGAAAAAGCAAAGGCTCATCTTTCCGAGACCAAGAACGAGATCGGAACTCCAGATGGCTTTCGGATAAGCACATTACTTGCGATTGCCGAAGCCATCTGCGATTGGTCGCTCGGACATAAGGTGAGTGCCAGGAAATCGCTTGAGATCCTTCACGCGGAGAGCAAACGGCAACGCATATACCACAACTTCGTGCTTCAGGCATTGGTAAAGGTCTGCAGCGACGCAAACACTCCTGATGAAGCTGCTTTGGGATTAATTTACGCTCGCGAGCTCGTCGAATATACGACTAGTGTGAAGAAAGCAAAATTTTATCGGCAATTAGCAAACCGACGAGAGGCGCACGAACAGGGCGGAGGTGGGCTGCCGACAAGCACGTTGGTCGACCCATTCGGCCACGCAAAAGACTGGCTCGTCGAATCGGATATTTTGGGCCAGACTTCGGAAACAGCTGATGCTGGCGATCGCCGTTCGTTAACGAAACACGAAGAACTGACTGCCATTCATGAGGATATGGCGAAGTTGCGAGCGGCCACGCTCCGTCGCGATATCAGAACCGATGCGGTCGATACCGCTGAGAACTGGGCTATTGCGGCTGAATTTTTTGATGATGAAACAGGACAACATTGTTATCGCGTTGGACACCTGGCAGCCATGTTGGCTCGCGAGATCGGGATGGACGAGACTTTTTGCGTTCAGGTCGAGCATGCTGCTAGGCTTCACGACATCGGAAAGATTGCAGTCAACGAAGTCATTCTCCTGAAGCCTGGGCCGCTCGATGCTTCTGAAATGGCAGCGATGCGTCTTCACACGGAAGTCGGCGCACAAATCTTGTCTGGATCAGACGATCCGACATTGCGAATGGCTGTCGAGGTGGCGCGCCACCATCACGAGTGGTGGAATGGAAGCGGGTATCCGGTAAAGCTTGCCGGCAGCAACATTCCAATTTCGGCCAGGGTTTGTGCGTTTGCGGATGTGTACGATGCGTTGACGCACGCACGTGCCTACAAAAAGGCTTGGCCTCACGAAAGAGCGCTGGAAGAAATTATTCGGCTCTCGGGGGTCCAGTTCGATCCGGATATGGTTATTCCCTTCTGCAGGGTTCTCGATCTATACCGCGCGGATCTTCGCTTGAACGCGATCCCAGGGTTTGTGGACATGGATTCGAATGCTCTCATCGCATCGCGCCGAAAGTTGATGGAGACCATCGGTGCAGGTTCGACCTCGAGCGCGGCTTGAGTTATTTTGTCGCCCTGGGATAGCTCGCTTTCCAGCGAAAGCACCTCACATCGATCACGGCTTCGTCGCGATTGCCTTTAACGCCGACCTCACCAGTCAAGCCGCTGGCGTTGCCGCCAGCGTTGGTAACAGACTGACGATTCAACCAATCGTGGGCTGTGCAAACTTGGTCTCGATCAATTCGTCGGGTCGTGTTCTTTCAACTGCATCAGGGCACGATATTTTTCAAGCAACTCCTCGTTGCTTTCCCGCCACAAAGGGTCGAACGGGATGCATTCGACCGGGCACACGATCTGGCACTGCGGACTGTCGAAGTGGCCGACGCACTCCGTGCACTTGAGCGGATCGATCTCATAGATTTCCGCCCCCATAGAGATCGCCCCGTTCGGGCACTCGGGTTCGCAGACGTCGCAGTTGATGCACTGGTCGGTGATGATCAGGGCCATCTGCGCACCTCCAGAAGTATCGCGATCACGGCTCCGGGTGCCGGACCTT
>Ga0123338_10000353_pt1 | contig 47533 bp, 43 predicted proteins | sample grotaG_FD_89793 | JGI IMG/M metagenome (GOLD analysis project Ga0123338, IMG submission 89793) | Glacier valley bacterial and archeal communities from Borup Fiord, Nunavut, Canada, to study Microbial Dark Matter (Phase II) -... | ecosystem: Environmental > Aquatic > Freshwater > Ice > Glacier ... | reverse complement strand
GCGGCATCGGCGGCGACGCTGGTCGGATCGTCGCTGTGGACCAGCGCGATGCCGTAAAGCGCGGCCAGCTCTTCGATGACGCTGGCGGGCGCAAAGACGTGGTCGGGCCGGATCACGGCCCTCATCATGGCATAGACCTCTTGATCCGAAGGCCATCGGTCGGCGATGCTAAGAACCGTGCGTGGGGGGATTCGGCAGTACCGATGGTTGGTAGCGCTCGGCGTCGTCGTCCTGGCGGGCTGTCCCAAGCCGCCGCCGCCGCGTGAGCCGGCGCCCTGGCAGGAAGCGCCAGGCCCGATCTCCGTCGCTGTCATCGAGTTTGGCGACGCGGGGCGCGAGGCCGAGAACGGCTGTGTGATGGCGGTGCTCGAGGCCGGCTACCGCTCCATCTCGCGCAAGAAGCTGCAGGAAGCCATGCCCACCGACGATGTCGACTACCAAAACCTCGGCCATCTCGTCGGCGCCGACATGGTCATCGACGGCGGCATCCCGCGCGGCGGCGCACCGGCCAAGATTCCCCCACCCCGCCTCGTCTCCACCCGCACCGGCGACCTGCTCGCCGTCGCCCGCAGCCAGGGCCGCATCGATCGCAGCTTCAAGGTCGGCAAGAAAATCTGCTCCGACCTCATCAAGCAACTGCCGTAGCGACGTCGTCTGTTGGCACAGGCGCCAACGTGGTTGGCAGGAGGCCCGCGCTGGACGCTGAAATCTGACGGCGCGCCGCGTGCAAGTGAAACGCGCGTGAGACTTCTTTTGGTGATGCTGCTCGTCGGCTGCAACCATGCGGTGCCAAGCGACTTTGTCGGCACGTCGCAGATCTGCCATCTGCGCCTCGAGTCTACGTTCGTAGCGCAGGCGGACCTGCTGTTCGTCGTCGACAACTCCGCGGCGATGGGGCCATGGCAAAACCGCATCACGACCGAGATCGCCAAGGTCATCGACGACAATCTCGCCAAGTATGCGCCGGGGCCGGATGTCTCGTATCGGTTCGGCGTCATCACCGCCGATGGCGCGACGACGCTGCGTAGTGGCTGTGGCATCGCGGGCGACCGGCCGTTCGTCGAATACGAGCGTGGGCTCGTCAATACGCTGGAGCCGGGCGTCACCGTCGGTACTGCGGTGGCTTGTCTCGCCGCGGCTGGCAGCAACGGACCCGACGCGCAGCAACCGCTCGCCACCGCTGCTCGGTTTCTGACGGGCAATCTCGCGGCCAACGGCGGGTTTCGTCGCGACTATCCGGCGCTACCAGTGGTCATTTTCATCGTTGGTGCAGATTATTCAGAAGAGCTCGGGCCGTGGGTCGATGCGATCCATCCAGACCCGTATCTCGACGCAGAAGCGGTCGCGCCGTCGGGTTTGACTGCTGAGTCGACACTGATGCGTGCGCTGGCCGCGAGCCCCTACCCCTACCGAGATGCGCCGATCGCGCTCGACGAACCGAACTGGCAACACCTGTGGGATTGGGTTCCTCTGTTCGTCGCCGAGCTCGCAGTCCCATGCCTGGTCAGCCTGCCACGCGATCCTGCGCACCCAGACTTTGTCGTCGAGGACGTGACGCGAGATGCCGACGGCGAATCGCACATCACCGAAATCGCGCAGTGCTCCGACGAGGTCTGGCATGCCACCTGCTGGCGCATGGTGAGCAATGATCGATGCGTCTCAGGCCTGTCCATGACGGTCGACCGCCCGCTCGGCACCGTCGGGAATATCCAAACGCAGGTTGCCTACGATTGCGCCGTGACCGCCCCGATGGAGAGCGCGCCTTAAAACGCGCGGCAGAGCCAGTCGTTGGGCTGGGCGCGTTCGAGGTGCTCGCGGACGAAGTCGCGTAGGAGGCGCAGGTGTTTTTGCGCTGCGGCGACGACACGGATGCCGCTGGTGCGGACCAGTGGCGAGGAGCCGGCTTCTGGGCGCCACATGGAGTCGAAGCAGATTTCGCCCTTGGCCCAGATGACCTCGCCGGTGTCGGGGAGCTCGAACTCCAGTTGCAGGATGCGGGTGCTGTTGCTCGTCGAGAGGAGACGCTCTACGCGCAGGCCGTCCTCGCTGGCGTCGATGATGACGCCGAGACGCGAACGCTCAGCGACGAGCTCGTTGTACATGACCGAGAGGGGGACGCGGCCATTCTTGCGGCGGTGCTCTTGTGTATGCGACATGTAGGTAACTGTAGTACAATTGAGACATGAGGCAAATTTTTAAGTCGTTGCCGTCGACGCCGCTGGCGCAGGGCCGCTTCGAGATGGAGCTGTGGAGTGGGCGCGGGCTTTATGACGCGGTCATTCGCGACGGGCTCCTGGCTGCAAAGCGATCGGTATGGATCGCGACGGCCAATGTGAAAGAGCTGTATGTCGAGCGGCCTGGGCTGCGACGTGGAGTGGGATCCATCGTCGCTGCGTTCGACGAGCTGGCCGCGCGTGGGGTCGAGCTGCGGCTGCTTCATGCCGAGTTGCCGTCGCGGCCGTTTCGGGCGGCGTTCGATCGCAGTCGGCGGCTGGTCGCGGGCGCCCTCGAACGGAGACATTGTCCACGCGTGCATTTGAAAGCCGTCATCGTCGACGGGTCGCGGCTTTATCTCGGCTCTGCCAACTTGACCGGGGCTGGACTGGGCATCCGCAGCGACGATAAACGCAACTTCGAGCTCGGCTTCGTCACCGAAGACTTCGAGCTCCTCGACCGGGTGCAGTCGCTGTATCAGGAGCTGTGGGACGGCAAGCCTTGTGCTGGCTGCGCACTACGCGCGATCTGTCCCGACCCCGGCCCGGCATGATCGGATAGGGAAGAACGTTCTTCCCTGTCTGCTAGCCGTTATTGCGGAAGAGGTCGACGACCAAGCGGTAGGACCACAATGCGAGGGCCGGATCGTAGCGCGGGCCCTCGTCGCGCAAGAAGGCATGCGCGGCGTCGACCTCGTGCCAGGTGAAGCGGCGCTTGGTCTCGCGCAGCCGCGCGTGGATCTTGTCGCGTCCGTCGTCGGGAATATGAGGATCGTGACGGCCCCAGACCATGAGGAGCTCGCCGTTTATTTCCGCGCTGCGAGCGAGCGAATCGTCGCCGCCGAGCCCGAGGCTGCCTTTATGCAAATCAGTTGCATAAAAGCAGGCGGCGCTCCGCACGCGTTTGTCGAAGGCGCAGCGGAAGGCCAGATGGCCGCCGATGCAGACGCCCATGGTGTGTAGGACGCCGGTGCAATCCGGGCGTGCGGCTAGATGATCGAGGACGGCGCGGGCGTCGGCGTCGTAGGCGGCGACGGTCTTGGCGACTTTGTGATGGTTGCCCGCGTCGGCGCCCGTGTGGTCGTAGCCGAGCACGGTGCCAGCGGGCTCGAGCTCGTGAAAGATCTCGGGCACAGCGACGACAAAGCCGTGGCCAGCGAGCATGGCGGCGGTGCGGCCAATGGGGCCAGTGCGCTGAAAGATCTCCGAGAAAAAGACCACGCCCGGACGCGGTGTGGGATCGACCGGCTGGTAGACATACATGCGCATCGGGCCGGTTGCGGTCGAAAGCTCGACGGTGGACTCGGTCAGGATCATGACATCTCGCGGGTGATGATCTCGGCCAGGCGATCCAGATCGTCGTCGGGCAGATCGGGAACGGCGATGCGGACCAACATGCCTTGACGGCGCAAGAGCGTGAGGCCGACGAGGTCGTAGCCGAAGCTTGGCGCAGGACGGGCTTCGAGGCCGGCCGCGCTGAGCTTGGTGACGAGCGTGGCGAGTAGATCGGCGGCGCGATGCTCGGTGGGATTCGACCGGCGCAAGATGAGATAGCAGCCGTGATGCGGGACGATCACCTGCGTGCCGAGTCGGGCGCTCAAGCGTTCATCGAGATAGGCGGTCGCCTCGACCATGCGGGCGTTGCGACGGGCGTTGAGCGCTCGAAACGATGGGTCCTGTGCAAACGGCAAAAAAGCCGTCGGATTGGCCATCGCGCCGGCCGTCGCCAGCTCGTAGAAGATGCCGAAGCGCAGGGTCTGCGCGAAGGCGACCAGCGTGCGCGACGGACGTGGCGGCAGCAGCAGCGCGGCCGAGCCCAGGCGCGCGTATTCCGTTGCCAGGCAGTCGATCTTGAGGTGACTGCGCAGACACAGCAGCGGAACATTTTCCGCACGGCAACGGGCGACGACGCGATCGATGAGCGGCGAGCCGACGTCGTAGCAGGTGGTGTCGAAGAGGACGAGCTGCAGCGCCGCCAGGCTCGCATGCGCCGCCAGCCTCGGAAAATGGTCGGCGTCGGTCACCGAATCGAGATAGAAAAAATCGCCGGGCAAGAGCGCGTCGTCGTCGGCGTTGGGTAAAAAGCGTTCCAGCCTCGACAGCAGCTTGCGGGTCTCGAAGTAGGCATCGTCGGCAAACAGGATGCGACGCGGTGCGCGCAAGGTGTCGTGCAGCGTGCGCAGCGTGGCGGTGATGACGCCCATACCCGATGCAGCCCAGACGCCGAGGGAGATGCCGCCGCGCACGTCGAGTGGATACACCGTCTCGAAAAAACGCCGGGTGCGGACGCGGAGATCGAAGCGCTGGTACGCCCACGCAAGCTGCGGCAGCTCGTCGTCGGGCGGTGGGTTCGCGTGCAGCTGCGACTCGGTGAGCTGGGGACGCTCGCCGATGACGCGGGACTGCAGCGCGGCACGTAGGCGCTGTTTCTCGTGCCACAGCGCGTTTCCCGTCGAGACCCGACGTAGCTCGGTGCGTGCTGCGCCGGCCAGGAAGGCCAGCTCCTCATGCTTACGCGTCCAATATGCGGCGACTGTCTCTAGCACGCGCCCGAGTATATGATGATCGGATGGGCGATCTGGGAAAGCTCGCGGAGACGGCGCGCAACAAGGTGACCGCCGTCGCTGACGACCCCGAGGGGCGGTATGACCTTCGCGTGAAGTTTTACGACAAATATGGGTTTTTGCCCGCGGGCGCGGGGTATGGCAACTCGGAGCTGGCCTTCATGCGCTGGGAGATCGAGCGCGGCGTGCTGGCGCCGCTGTCGGGCGAGCGGCCGGGCAGTCTCTGGTGGCGAGAGGTCAATGCGTCGTTGCTGTTCGATGCCGAGCTGGCGGCGTTGATCTACGAGACGGCCTCGATCCCCGACGACGCGCCGCTCGGGACCAAGCGGTGGCTCGATTATCTGCAATCACCGACGGAGCGCACCTGGTACGCGGCGCACAACGGCAGCATCGTCGGCGGCTATCTCGATCAGGTAACCTCGGCGCGCGCCGAGCTCGACGGCGAGCAGCGCTTCATGAACATCGTGCTCTATCGGGTGCTGTATGCCGAGGCGATGGTCTCGGGGGCCAGTATCTTGTCGCGGCTTGGCGAGCTCTTGGCCAATCCGGTGCTGCCAGCGGTGAACCTCATCGTCGACGTGCGCGATTTTTATCCACGTCACTATCCGCTCACCCGCGACGATGTGCGCAACCTCCTCGGGCGCAGCGACAGCATCATGGATCTGGCGGTCAGGCTCTTCGACGACGAGATCATCTTGTCGCATGCGACGTCGCTGTACGATCACGCAGCGACGACACTGGGTATCCCGGGGCTTGGGGGCCTCGTCAAAAAGGGCCGGCCGATTTACCCCTGGCTCGAGGGTGATGGCCCGATAGGACGCTGAATGGTGCCGACCAGATAGATCACGACGCAGGTCAGATAGACGGCCCACGACGACAGGATGAGCGGCGCGGAGACGTTCATGGCGCGGGAGATACTCTGGGCCAACATGGTCGCTTTCTGGCTCGCGTCGACGTGAGCGACAGCTCCAAAGCTACCGGCCAGAAGATAAATTCCCGTCGCTGCGCCGATGAGACCGAGGGCAAAAGCGAGCCACGGGAACCAGGCGATGTAGCCCCAGGCGCCGCCGCCCTTTCGCCGGGCGACCCAGGCGCCCCAGCGTGACAGGGCAAAGACCAGGGCGAGCTGGACGATGAAGCCGATGATCCATACGGTGGGGAGCTCTTGTGGCATTTAGTCTTTGAGGTTCCAGGTGTGGACCAGCGCGCTCGGGATGCGGAACCGGGCTTGTTTGCCGTCGCGGAAGACGCCGACCAGGCCCTCCATGAGTTTTTGCGAGGCCTCGGCGAGGAGTTTTTGGGCAATGGAATGATCGTCGCCGCTGCCGAACAGCGAGTCGAGATCGGTGGCCAGATGAACCAGCCTGCGGGTCCAGTCGGCGCGTGGCAGCGACAGCAGATCGGCGCAGTGGTCGCCAGCCAGATCGCGCATCATGGTGACGGCGATGCCGTCGAAGACGTGCCCCGGCAGGAACGACTGCATCATCTTGACCAGCGCCGTGGCCAGCGTCGCGCCTTCGGGCGAGGCTTGCCACTCGGTGTTGCGGATCTGTTCCATCAGCGCCTCGCCGTCGCCGACGTTGTTGGGCAGCAGGCGATGCTCGAGGCCGAGCAGGTGGCCAACCACGGTCCAGGTGTGCAAGAAGGCCTCGGCCTCGACGGTGCTGACGGCGATGCGCAAGGTCTTCCAGGCATCGAGGATGACGCACGAAAAGGTCATGAGCGTGCCGGCCAGGTCTTCTTGGTTGATGGGCACGCCCCATGAGGTCGCGTCCCAGCTCGCCTGACGGAGGGTGAGGTGGCGGATGGTTGCGTGCAAGAGGCGCACTTTTTGTGAGGCGCGGATGCCGCGGCCGGCCGGGCCGAAAGAGCCTTCGTTGAGGACGTCGAAGACGAACTGGGCCGTCTCGAAGATGCGGCGCTCGACGTGGATGGTCATGCCGCCGGTGCCGAGGAGCACGCGGGCGCCGTTGCGGGCGGCGTAGGCCTGCGGCAAAGAGGAACAGAACAGGCCGGTGGCCGTGGCCCAGCCGACGCGGGTGAAGAGGCGCTGGGCGACGGCGATTTGTTCCAGATCGGCCCAGGATGGCAAGGCTGCGGTGGTCTCGAAAAAGGCGTTGGCGCGTGGCGGCAGGCCGCTCGGAATGGCTTCGTCGCTGCGGGTGATGCGGGCCAGGATCGCGTCGACGGCGGCTTCGTCGCCATCCTGGAAGATCTGGCGGATGACGGCGTCGGCTTCTTCGTCGGCCACCTGACGCATGGCGTGGAGGTAGGCCGGATTCCAGCCGCCTTGGGGCAGGCGCGACGGGATGTCGGGGTTGGAGTCGTGGCGCTCGTCGCTGCGACGGTTGGAGTCGGCGCTGTCGTCGCCGGAGCGGACGACGTTGCGGCCCGTGCTGAAGGCCTGGTAGCGGCCGAGGGCCTCCAAGGTGTAGTAGCGTGGCTCGCCCGGCAGATAGTAGAAGCTGGTCGGCGGCAGATAGGCGTGCAGCCAGCCGGCGTTGGACCAAGTGCCGTCGGAGCGCTGGCTTTGGAGCAGATAGTCGATGCCGCGTGCGACGGCGGGGTTGGCGCCTTCACCGACGGAGATGAGGGCGTTGAGCACCAGGCCTGCCAAGGGCGGCATGCTCGGGCCTTGCCCGGCGCGGGTGGGATCGGCGTAGGTGTCGACCGATTCGCCCCAGCCGCCGTCGGGGTTTTGGTGTGCGAGGAGGAAGTCGATGCCGCGCCGAATGTAGGGCGCTTCTAGATCTTCAGCGACGGCGCCGAGGCCGAGCAAGACGCAGGCGGTGGCGGCATTGTAGTTGACCATCCAGCGGCCCCACCACGCGCCGGAGTCCAGCTGTTGCACTTGCAGGAAAGTGATGGCCTGCTTCACCGACGGGGCCGACGTCGTATAGCCGAGCTGGCCGAGGCCGTACAAGATGCGTGCGGTGGCGTCTTCTGCGGAAGGATCACCGAACTCGATGGGCGGATCGAGGATGAGCTTGGCCATAGCCAACGGATCGCTGAGCGGAATCTGGATGGGCTGCTGCATCATGGGGCCCTTCGGCTTACCGGGTAGACCCCACTGGTAAGAGGGCCAGCCGCCGTCGCTGTTTTGCATGCCGAGGAGCCAGTCGCGGGCGCGCTCGGTGGCCAGACGCAACTTTTCGCCGCGCTCGGGCGATACCCCACCGGGCCCGCTGTGCGAAAGGGCAAGACCCATCGGGCCGACTGCCACGCCAGTGTCGTCGCAGTCGGGCATGGTGATGTTGAACGGGCCCTCGAAGGCATAGCCACCAATACGCGGCGCGTCTTTGCGCGGCTGACTCGGCAGCGGCTGCTCGACCTCGATCTGCGCGTCGACCAGCCAGTCGAGCGCCCGACCCAGGCGGGCATCGTCGCGCGGGACGTCGCTATGAATCAGCGCGCGGACAGCCAGCGCCGTGGTCCACACCGAGCTCATGAACGACGCAAACCACAGGCCATTGTCGTCGCGGACGCGCTGCGCCAGCAACCAGTCGATGGCGCGGGTGAGCCGGCTGTCGTCCTTGGCGACGCCGAGCGCGACGAGAGCCGGGATGCAGACGACTTGCTGCGCGCTGTTGCTGTTCCAGCTTCCGTCGTGGTTCTGGTAGAGGTCGAGCAGATCGAGGGCGCGCTTGCATTCGAGCGAGACGAACCACGAGCGCTGGTCGCCGTGCGGGCCCCAGTCGCCGGCCAAATACCGACAGATGGCGCCATTTTGCGTCAGCATCATGAGGACGCCGGTGTTGAACCGTTTTTCGAGGAGCTCCTCGATGGGCGGCAACAGCGTCAGGATGAGTGGCGGCGCCGGCATCAGATTGGCGTCGCACAGCCCTGCCATGGCCAGGAACAGCGCGGCGACATTGCCTTGCGCGATGAGCTCGATGACGGCTGGCGGGCCGCCGTGGGCCGCAACCCAGGCGCGGGCTTTGGCGTGAGCTGGGTCGCCGGCGTCGACGCCGCAGGCGTGAAAGGCCGCCCACGCCGACGCGGTGGCACCGAGATCGCCGGTGGTGGCGAAGGGCATCCCGCCGAACGAGCCGTCGGGGAGCTGTTGCGTAGCTAGCCAGCGGGCACCGTCCTTGGCGTCGGCGGCGTCGAGTCGGTCGACGAGCTTCAGAGCGACGAGCGCTTGCGCCGAGACAAACGAGCCGAGATCGTTGGGCCAGTCCCAGGAGCCGTCCGCGCGCTGGGTCTGAAAAAGGACACGCTGGGCCTTGGTGATGGCTTGGGCAACGGCGTCGGCAGTCATGTTCCTCCGGGAATACGGGCGGCGGCGGCGGCGGCGGCGGTTTGGTCGTAGGGCATGGAAAGGGAGCGCGCTATGTCGCCACTTTCTTCGTAGAGACGGCGGGCGCGGTCGGGTTTGCTATCGAGGAGGCTGAGATGCGCCTCGTGGCGGAGCACGTAGGGACGGGCGATGACGGCGATGCGGGCGTAGCGGGCGGCGGCGGCGATGGCGCGGCGAGCCGCACGGGCCAGCTCGTCCCATGGGTTCGGATCGTTCGGCGCTTCATCGATTGCGCGTTGCCACGCTGCGAGGCGAACCGCCGGCAGGTGCTCGTGCAGATGATAGGGCGCCATGCCCGCCGACGGCTGCTCGGCGAGCTGCCGCTCGACGCTGGCGCCGATGCGCAATGCGCCGTCGAGATCGCCGAGCGCCAGGCGCGCACCGGCGATGATGCCGAGGCAGTTGAGGCGATTGACCACATCGCCGTCGCGCTCGAGCTCGCTCGCCGACGGCTCCACCAGCGCCAGCGCCTCGGTCGCACGGCCTTGGCGCAGATTGCACTCGGCGAGGATGATGCAACCCCAGGTCTCGTGCATGCGATGGCCGAGCGCGCGCGCCGACTGTCGCAACGCGGCGGCATGTTGCTGGGCTTCGGCCACATCACCGGTGAACAACGCGGTGAGCGCGGCCGGCATGAGCAACGCCTCGGTCTCGAATGCCACCTGTGCCGAGGTGCCCCGCAACAGCGCCGGTTCGACACAGGCGCGCACCGCTTTCCAGTCGCCGCGATGCAGGTGATACATGCCTTCCACCTGCGCGTGAAACAGCTCAGCGACGAGATCGCCGGATCGCTGAGCGGCTTGGCGAGAACGCTCGAAGTAGCCGCGGGCCACGTCGGGCATGCCCATCACGCCGACCATCCCGGCCAAGAATGCACCGGCGCGGGCCTGGGGTGCAGCGGCCTCGGCAGCCTCGGACAGGTTGGTGGCCAGCGTCACACTGGCCAACAGCTCGAAGAGCTGGTTACGGAAAAAGTAGTAGCCCATGAGGCGACTGGCGGCGATAGAGGCCTCTTCCAGCGACGGGCGGGCGTCTTCGTCGGCGAGATGCGAGCCGGGTGCCAGCCGATACCAGACCTGACGCAGTCCCTGGCCGAGCGCCAGGCTCACCCAGCCAAAGCGTGATCGCGGCAAGGGACGTCCGAGGGCGGCCAGTGCCTCGAGGAGCTGGCGCCCGCTGGCGTCGATCTCTCCGACTCCGTCGAGCGCCTCGGCATACATGCGGCGCAGCTGGGCACGGGCCAACGGGGTGCGGTTCTGCTGGGGCTCGAGCGCACAGGCCGTCTCGAGGTGCTCGCGGGCGTCGCGAAAGGCGCCAGCCGCGTGCGCGTGACGACCGGCGCGCTCGGCCCACTCGAATGCTTGCGCGTCTTCACCCGATTGCAAATGGTGATGCGCCAGGCGCCGCCACACACTGGGATCGGCGGCGCGACGACCGAGCACCACCGCCGCGCGACCGTGACAGCTACGGCGGTCGGTCTCGTCCATGCTGTCGTAGGCCGTCTCGCGGATCTTGTCGTGCACGAAACGCAGCGCGCTCGGCGCCTCTTCGACCAAGATCTGTCGGCTGATCAGCTCCTCGATCGCGTCGTCGTCCGGCAGGATATCGCGAAGGGCCACTTCACTCAGCTCGTCGCTGCCAAAGCTGCGACCGAGCACCGAGCCCACCTGCACCAGATGGCGGGCGCGGGCCCCGAGGCCGTCGAGTCGGCGGGCGACCAGGACCTCGACCGAGCCTGGCGCGACCAGGCGCCAGGTGTCGTCGACGCGAAATTGCCAGCGACCCGACACCCGCGCCAGGAGCCCTTCGGCCACTGCGGCCTTGAGATATTCGGCGATGAAGAAGGGATTGCCGCCGGTCTCGACGGCGAGATGTTTGACCAGGGTCTCGGGCGGATTGTCGCGCGCGGTCATGCCGGCGATGATGCGCTCGACCTCGACGGTGCCGAGCGGATCGAGCCGCAGGCTGAGCGCGCCGGGCGCGGTCCTGACCGCATCGAGCGCCGTGTCGCCGGATTCACTCCGACAGGTCGCGAGCAACATGACATGCAGCCGCGCGTCCGTTCGATTCGCAAACGACCGCACCACGCCGAGCGTCAGATCGTCGGCCCATTGCAGATCGTCGATGACGATGAGCAGCGGCCACAGCTCGCCGAAGCGCTCCACCACCTCCACCACGGCGTGCTGTACGCGCTCGGTAGCGCGCTCGGCAGGAAGACGTGGCGGCGACGATTTGTCGTCATACGCAGCGACGTCGGCGAAGGCCGGCTCGACCTCCTCGAGCACCCGGCTGTGCACGCCGAGGAGCCGCTCGGTCATCTCTGGACCTTCCATGCGGCAGCGGTCGGCGATGATCTGGAGGAGCGGGCGAAAGGCCTGCAGCGGCATGCCGACACCGCGATCACTGCCCGGCGCGCCGAGCGGTGTGCATTCGCCAGAGACGACCTGCATGCCGGCAGCGACGGCGCTGGCAGCCAGTTCGAGGCACAGGCGCGTCTTGCCGCCACCAGAAGGCCCGGTCAGGACCACGCAGCGACCACGGCCGTTGCGGGTGGCGGCGATCTCTAGATTGAGCTCAGCGACGAGCGCGTTGCGGCCCGAAAACCGTGGCCGGTACAGATACGGACGTGCGGGCGGCGTCGACAGCTCGACCGACGGCTCGCCGCCGAGCGCCTCCAGCTCCGCGCCGACATCGTCGGCATATCCCGGCCGATGCTGTGCGTCCTTGGCCAGCAGGCGGGCCAACAACGCCTCCAGCGACGGGTGCAGATCGTCGACCAGCTCGCGCGGCGGAATGGGCACGCGGTCGAGGCGCTGGGCTTGGGTGGCGCCGGTCCAATCTTCGACGAACGGCGACCGACCACAGACCAGCTCATAGAGGATGCAGCCGAGCGCGTAGAGATCGGCGCGTGCATCGGTGACCTCGCCGCGGATCTGTTCGGGCGCCATGTAGGCCAGCGTGCCGGCGCCGTCGTGGCCCACCTCGAGTGCCTCACGGCCAGTGGCACCGGCGACGCGACGCATGATGCCGAAGTCGACCAACACGGGTTTGCCGTCGCTGGCGAGGACGACGTTCTCCGGTTTGAGGTCGCCGTGGACGATGCCTTCGCCGTGCAAGAACGCCAAGGTTTGACATAGCCGGCGCACGATGGTCAGCGAGCGACGTTGGTGGTCGGGGCCGGCACCGGCCGGCATGCGCGAGCGTGGAATGGCCTGCGTCTCGACGCGGCGGGCGGCGATGCTGCGGGTGGACTCGGGCGCGGTGACGTTCCAGGAGCCGATGCCGTCGGGCGTGGTGTCGATCTCGTTGTGCGGCCGAAAGCGGGCCCACACCGACTCGATGTAGGTACGGAGCGGTTGCCCTTCGAGCAGCTCCATCGCGTGCCAGGGCAGGCCGCCTTCCATGCCCTCACCGACGATGCGGACCACGCCGGGATGGCGAACCCGGAGCAGCGCCAGGATCTCGCGGCGGATGGACCCGATGGTGCCGGGCCGCACGCCAGCGACGGTCTTCAGGGCAACGACATGCCCGGTTTCGATATGGTGGGCGCGATAGACAACGCCCATGCCGCCCGTGGCGATGGTGTCGCTGATCCGGTACGGTCCGATGGTCTCGTGGTTGTGCACCCTACCCACCCCCGGTAGCCCCGAGACCATACCATGACCGGTTGTGTCCGAACCTCCGACGCTACCGCCTTACCGCGAGGCTTTGAAGCTCGACATACTGGAGATGTTGGCTGGGATGAGGAAGTTGGGGACCTTCGACCAGTCGCCGAGCATGATGTGCGTGCCTTCGCCGCCGAGCTTCGAGAGCGCATCGTAGGCATGCATCATCACCATCAGCGGCGTCAGCGTCGTTGCTTCAGACCTCTTCTCGGCTGCGTGGGCCACGGCCATGAGCTCGGCTTCCTTGGCCTCGGCGCGGGCCTTGGTCACCCGGACCGCGGCCGCCGTTTCGGCATTGAGCGTGTCGAGCTTGGCCTGCTCCTCGGCAACGGCGTGCTCGTTCTCTTTTTTGCGCAGGTCGGCACTGGCTTCGCTCTTGTGCACCGAGGCCCACGGTACGACCGCGGTGGATACTGCATGGCCGAGCGACTCTTCCATCCCGACCACTTGCTGCCCAGAATGGGCCACCGTCAGGGTCTGCGGCAGCCCCACGGTGTGGGTCACGACCTCGAGAGGAATCTCGGCAGGCGGAGTGGACGTGATGGGGATGGCGGCGTCGAGATGGATCGCCGGCGAGGTCGCGCAGCCGCCAGCACATCCAACCAAGACCACAACAGCCAGATGAAGGGTGTCCACATTCCACAAGGTGTCCGTAAAACGGCCCGTGAAACGTGAAGTTGAGATGAAGGAACGGTTTTCCCGTCGGAGACGGGCCCGGCACTGCTGTCAGAAGTTGCCGGAGCCACCTTGCGCGCACATGGCGCAAGCCGGATCGGTGGGGTTGGTGTTGCAGGACAGCGGGCAGTACCCGACGCGATTGAAGACGCGGTTGAACTTATCGCAGGTGACGGTCTCCCCGTCGACGGACATCTCGCCGTAGCCGCCCGAGGTGGCGAACTTTTGCGCGCAGGCGGTCTGCGACGAGTTGGTGATCCAGGCGGGCAGCGGCGGGAAGGCCTGCGCTTTGTTGACGTCGATGTAGTCGCCGGTGACGCAAGTGGTGCTGACGATGCAGTCGGTGGTCTTGGGCGTGGCGGCGGCGCCGGCCTTGAGCGTCAGGCACAGCTTGAAGCGGCCGGAGCAGTCGGCGGTGACGGTGTCCGTCGCCCAGTTGGCGGTCGGCTTGGTGCTGATGTCGGCTGGGCACACGTACGTGCCGCCGGTGCCGGGCACGGTGGAGATGGCGCCGCCCGAGCCGGCTGGGCCGCCCGAGCTGTCGCCGATGAAGCACGGCGAGAGATTGTCGAGCTTCCAGCTGCCGTGCGAGAAGCACTTGCAGGCGCGTGCACCGTCGGTGGCGTTGGGATCGGGCAGCACGTAGCCGTCGCACGGGCCCCACACCAACGACAGCTCGCCGACGCGGGTGCAGGTGGTCATGCCGTCTTTACAGATGCCGAGGCCGCGGTTCTTGCGGGCACCAGGCCAGCACGAGGCACTGGCGCCCTCGGTGGGGCACTCACAGCCTTCGCGGTTCTTGTCGGCGGGACACTCGTCGGTACCGCCGGGAGGCGGCGGCGGCGGGAAGACCGTGCCGTCGAGCGCGCACATTGGCGCAGGCTCGTCGACGAAATAGGCATCGGGGATCGGCAACAGATCCTCGGCCGCGCCGCCGTCGATGCCGGGCCCGCCGCGCCCGTTCGATGAGCTACAAGCTCCGCCCGCCAACACCACCGCAAAAAGCACCCAAGTCCCACAGAGCGTCTTCATGGCCGGTGCTTAGCCCGGTCCGACCAATCCGTCAAGCCGTCCCCTCACGAAGCGCGTACGATGGCGCATGGACGCAGCCGCGAGCACCGAGCATGAAGTGCAGTGTGTGGACTGTCAGGCGATAAATCACGTCGCTGGCTGGGCGCCAGAGTCCGGCGAGCATCAGTTTCGCTGTGTCGGCTGCGGACATTTCAATTTATGTAACGCCGCCGGCGTGCCCACTGGCGGGTCCAAGGCGCAGCTCGACTACCCGCTCGTGCCTTCGCACTGACCAGCGGGAAGGTACGCACCGCCGTCGACGTACCAACGAGGATGACCCCATTCTTGCGTCGACACGCGAGCATGGCCGCGCTGCTTGCGCCCGGTGCGCTCTTTGCGCTCGGCATGATCTTGCTATCGCAGTCGACGCGCTTCGAGTGGCTCCGGAGCCCACACACCTTGCGTTGGGAGATCTGGGCCATTGCCATCTTCGGCAGCGTCGCCACCGTCGGAGGCGTGCTCGATCATCGACTGCATCTGCAGCTCGGCATGCACGTGGGGAAAAAAGAACGCCGTGTCGAGCTGGCCGCACTCGCGCTCGGCGGGCTGCCGCTGTTTGCGCTGATGGCGGTGGCCACCTGGACGCACGCCGCCGTGTTGCTCCTGCCAGTCATGGTCCAGACCTTGGTCGTGGCGGTGCTCGTCACCTACGACGAAGTGCGCTTTCATACCCGTCGCTGCGGACGCTACGAAACGCTGTTGCACCGTGTGCTGGTCTTCGGTCAGGCCGGCGCGCTCCTGTGCTGGATGCATCTGTGCTTCGTGAGGCCGCTGTGAGCGTGCGCCTGTTGCGTGCCGGCATCGCCCGCTATCTCGCCAGCGATCTGGTCCCGCGCGCCGACGAGCGCAGCGGCTTTCGCGGCGGGGCACGCTGGATGGCGCGGGCCATGGGCCGTTCTCTCGACGACAAAGCCGAGCGACGCGGTGCGCGGCTGTCGATCTGGAAGTATGGGACGGCGCTGGGGGTCGCGTTGGTGGCGGCGTTCCTGGCGGCGCAGCTTCACGGTTTGCTGGCTTTGCCGGCGCTGGTGATCGCCTTCTACGCCGTCGAGGTCCAGGGGCTCTTTCTGTTGCCGCTGGTGGTGGTAGGTGACGCGCGGCCCGTGTCGCGCTCGCGAGCCCTCGTCGCTGCCGGTGGTGGGACCGCCCATGCCGTCCTGCTGGTGCTGCCCATCGCCGCCTGGATGATCTTCGCTGGCGTGCAGCGGGGCTTTCAGCGCGCCTGGTGCGAAGGCTGCCTGGCGGTCATCGTCTGGTTCGAAGAAGCGAGTGCTGCATGATCCCGCATGTGCTGGTCTGGGCACTCTTCTTCGCCACGACGGTTTACGGCCACGTGGCCATGAAGCTCGCGGTGGACAAGACCCACGGGCTCGTCGCCGCGGGTCTGTCGGTGTGGGGCATCACGGCCGTCTTGGCCTGGAGTGCCTCGTCGGTGTTGTGGATGATGGTGTTGACCAAAGACAGCCTGTTTCGCGCCAGCACCGTCTCGTCGTTGCGCTATGTCCTCGTGCTGATGGCGGCCGCAGCCATGACCCGCAAGATGCCGACCATGCAGAGCCTCTGCGGCGCGGCGTTGGTCGCGGTCGGGGTCTATCTTGCCAGTGAGTGATCTGTTCGTCCGCGCGGTCAGCGCCGTACGCGTCAATCGGGTCATGATCGACACCCGAGAGGTGCGCAAAGAAAGACGTCTCGGTGCGGGCCTGGTGATCGCCGCCGGCAACGTCTACTTCCGACTGGCGGGCGCCCTCTTCCGCATGTTTCCGTCGCTGAGCGCCTGGGTGGCACACGAAACCGATATGTTTCATCGACTCCATGGCCTGTCCGTTCGTCGCGACGGCCGGGCCATCGTCATGCCGCGCTTGCCTGGCCGCGATCTGTTGGCCATCGTCCAAGACGACCCCGAAGCGACAGGACCCCTCGAGGTTGCCGGCCGTGCGGTGAGGGCCCTGCACCAGGCAGGCCTCAGCCACGGTGACCTCAACCTCGGCAACCTCATCGTCGACGGCGGCGTGGCCCGCGCCATCGACTTCGATGCCGCGCACCTCGGCCACCCGCTCCTACTCCGTTGCGCCGACGATCTGCTCGGATTGGTCCTCGATCTGGCCCGACTCGACGGAGACACCGAGCGGCGCCTGGCTCATCTGCTGGCCGGCTACGGCGCCGCCACCCATCTTGCGCCCGCCTTTCGTGTCTTGTCCCAGCCGCGCGGCTTTCTTGGCCGATCGCTATTGCGCGCCCGCGCACACGGCGCCACCGAGCTCCAGCTAGGTCATCATCTGGACGGTGCAGCGACGCTGCTCGAGACCAGCGGCAGATAGATCTCGAACCAGCGCTGGTAAGCCAGCCAGCTTGCGTCGTCGGTGAGCGCCAGCTTGTGGTGCGCGGTCCGCAGTCTACCTTCGAGCGTGTGCGGCAACTGAACGCCATCGGCGGCCAGCGTCGCCGACAGCCACAACGTCGCCAGCTGCTGGCGATCGATCGCGTCACCACCTCGCCGCGCGCTCTCGTCGGCATGGCGCAAGGCTTCGGTCGCCCAGCGCGCAGCGTCGGTCTGGACATGACGACTGAAGGCCACCTCGGCCAACCGCGCCTCGGCCAACGTCAATGCCCGCTGGTGCTCATCGACCTGGGTCTTCTCGGCACGCAGCTTCGAGATCGCCCGCCGGGTCTCGAGCGCCCGGTCGGATGGGTGCCAGCTGACCGAGCAGCGTGGCCTTGTGGCGCAGGTTGGCGCGCACCACCAACAACCCCACCGCCAGCAGCAGCAAGAGCAAGAAGCCCAGCCCACGCGAAGTCCGCCGGACCCAGCGACGGCGGGCTCTGGGCGTGGCTTTGGTGGGCCTCGGTCGCTTTTCGGACACGGCGGCCGGGGGTCACATGGAGCCACAGGAAGGTGAAGCACCTGACCGCCCAACGGCTATGATGGCGCTTGGTGCCTCCTCCAACCGCGCTAGAGCCAAGCCCCAGCGGACCCAACTCCGCGGGCATGGATCCCGACCACTGGCGACAAGCCCTCCTCGCGCTGGTGCTTCGTCTCACGCTCACCCTCGGCGTGGTGGTCTACATCCCCAGCTTCTATTTCGCGCTCAAGTTCCACATGTGGAGCGTGGCCGTCGTCGACACCATCGCGCTGGGCGGCATTTTCTGCCTCTGGCACTTCGAGCGGATTCCCTTCCGCCTGCGCGCCGGCCTGTTTACCGGTGTGCTGTTCGTCCTCGGCGCGGCTCTGCTCGTCGGTGTCGGTGCCATCAGTCAGATCTATCTCTTCGGCTTCTCGCTCCTGACCACACTGTTCCTCGGGCTTCGCGCTGGCCTCATCACGGTCGCGCTCAACGGGGTCACCTTGCTGGCCGTCGGATATGCCGGTTTTCAAGCGCCGGACATGGTGGTCCCCAAATGGTCGGGAAACTTCACCGGCTGGACGGTCATCACCATCAATTTCCTGCTGATCAACACCTTGCTCACCTTGGCCATCGGTGCAGTTCTGGCGACGCTGGAACGCGCGCTCAACCGCGCCATCGCTGCGCGCGCTACTATCGAGACAGAGCAACGTGAGCTCATCGGCGTCAACGAAGCGCTGGCGCAGGAAGTCAAGGAACGCACCCGCACCGAAGAGGTCCTGCGCGAAAAAGAAGCGTTGTTGCGCATCGCCGGCCAGGCCGCCCGGCTCGGTGGCTGGACGGTCGACGTAGCCAACAACCGCATCAGCTGGTCCGACGAGGTCTGCGATCTCCACGAAGTCCCGCGCGGCACCATGCCGAGTCTCGAGGAGGCCCTGTCCTTCTACCAACCGAGCTCACGCCTGCAGATCGCCGACGCCGTCTCCACCTGCGCCGAGAATGGCACGCCCTTCGATCTGACCAATGAGCTCACCACCGTCGCTGGCACGCGGTTGTGGGTCCGCTCCATCGGCAGCGCCGTCCGCGACGCCGCCGGGCACATCACCCGCGTCCAGGGCGCTTTTCAAGACGTCACCTCCAAAAAGCGCGCCGAGCAGCAACACGAAAAGCTCGAGGCCCAGCTGCGCCAGGCGCAAAAGATGGACGCGGTCGGTCGCCTGGCAGGCGGCGTGGCCCACGACTTCAACAACATGCTCGGGGTCATCCTCGGCAACGCCCAGCTCCTCCTCGACTCGCTGTCAGCGACGGACGAGCGCCGCGACGACCTCGGCGACCTCATCCACGCCGCCGAGCGCTCCGCCGATCTGACCACCCAGCTCCTCGCGTTTGCCCGCCAGCAGACCATCTCGCCCAAGGTCCTCGACCTCAACGCGACCATCGAACGCATGCTCAAGATCCTCACCCGTCTCATTGGCGAGGACATCGAGCTCATGTGGCTACCAGCGTCGCGATTGTCGCGCGTCCGCATGGACGCGACCCAGCTCGACCAGATCCTAGCCAACCTGTCGGTCAACGCCCGCGACGCCATCAACGGCATCGGCAAGCTCATCATCGAGACCAGCGACGTCACCCTCGACCAGGCCTACTGCGACCTCCACCCGGGCTCGGTGGCCGGCCCCTACGTGATGCTCGCCGTCAGCGACAACGGTGCCGGCATGAACGCCGAGACCATCGCGCGGCTTTTCGAGCCGTTCTTCACCACCAAGGACGTCGGCAAGGGCTCGGGCCTCGGCCTGGCGACGGTCTACGGCGTCGTCAAACAGAACGGCGGCTTCATCTCCGTCTATAGCGAGCTCGGCCACGGCACCACCTTCAAGATCTATCTTCCGCCTGTCTCCAGCGACGAGAAGCTCGAGCCGACGTTGGCCACGAGCGGCATCGCCACCGGCACCGAGACCGTGCTCCTCGTCGAGGACGAAGCCGTCTTGTTGAAGCTCGGCAAGCGCATCCTGGAGGGTCTTGGCTACACCGTGCTGGCCGCCAGCGACCCACGCGCCGCCATCGAGCTCGCCGCCCAGCACGGGCACATCGACCTCCTCGTCACCGACGTCATCATGCCGCACATGAGTGGCCGCGAAGTGTGGCAGACCCTCAGTGCCCGCCGGCCGGACATGAAGTGTCTCTATCTGTCGGGCTACACCGCCGATGTCATCGCCGACCGCGGGGTCCTCGACGAGGATGTGCACTTTCTTCAGAAGCCGTTCACCACCGAGTCCCTGGCCAACAAGGTCCGCGAAGCGCTCACCGCAAAAACTGCTTGACGATCCGCGGCACCGGGGCAATGGTCCAGCGATTTTCAGACCATTGCTTGAAGGAGCAGAGATGCGAAAACTCGGGTTGGGATTAGGGTTGGCGGCTTGCGTGGCCGTCGCGGGATGCAGCACCACCACCAGCAGCGACGACATGTCCCTGCCGGATCTGTCGATGGGCGGCGATCTCGCGTCCGGCCCTGACATGGCCACGTCCGTGCTGACCGGCACCAAGGTCGTGACCGGCGCGGCTCAGCCGGTGGGTCTCACCACCGACAACTACATCGTCTACTTCCCCGGCGGCGCCGGCGTCAGCGCCGTCAAGCTCGACGGCACCGACGGCAGCGTCAAGATCGCCGCCGCCAACCAGACCCTCATCAGCGGCAAGGTCGTCTTCGGCTGGGCCAACGGCACCGACACCATCGGCGAGCTGTGGGCCTGGAAGCTCGGCGCCACCGCGGCCGTCAAGCTCTCCGACGCGTCGCTGCGCGGCGACAGCAGCACCACCCCGCGCACCCTCGACGGCGCTGTCGCCTCCACCGACGGCACCCGCGTCCTCTACAGCAGCGGCGCCACCGCCACCACCACCGACGTCTACGTCGCCGATTTCGCCGGCACCAATGCCGTCAAGGTCCTCACCGCCATCCCCACCACCGGCGACTGCGAGCTCTCGGCTCAGTTTGCCGGCGGCAAGTTCATCGTCGGTTACTGCACCAGCAACGCCGCTGCCGACGGCGGCATCGCCGCCTCGAAGATCGTCGCCATCGACGCCGCCAACCCGGCCACCGTCACCGACCTCTTCACCAACGTGCGCAACTTCGCCAGCGTCGACACTGCCGGCACCAAGGTGGCTGCGGTCGACATCAACCAGCAGCTCAAGTGGGTCGGCATCGCCGGCGGTACCCCGGTCACCGTCGCCACTGGCGTGGTCTCGGGCCTCCTGGCGGTCGTGAACCCGGCCGGCACCAACCTCGTGTGGCTCAACAACTCCGACAACCTGATGCGCCTCGACATCTCCAGCGCGGCCCAGGCCCCGGTCCAGCTGCAGACTGGCATCAAACGCATCCTGCGCATCTCGCCGGACGGCGCCGTCGCCTTCCTCTCCAAGGTCGCCGACGAGACGGACCCGATGTTCCCCAAGTACGACGTCTATCTGGCGTCGCTGACCACCGCCAGCGCCGCCACCAGCCTCGTCGCCACGCCGACCGGCAACATCTTCGGTAGCGCCTTCTCGCTCGACAACTCCAAGGCCTACTACTACAGCGACTGCGCAGCCGGCTCGGGCACCCTGCACTCCCGCCCCGTCGCTGGCGGCGCCGACACCGTCATCGCCCCGAACGTCTGGAACGAGTACGCTGGCCCGGGCAACACGCTCGTCTACGCCGACAACTACCGCGCTGCCACCTCGTACGTCGACCTCAAGACCGTCGCCAACACCGGCGGCACCGCCACCACCATCGCCACCAACATCCGCGACGACGCGCAGTACCGCCACATCATCTCCAAGGACGGCACCAAGCTCATCTACAGCTACACCGGCAAGCCCACCACCGCCCAGGGCCTGTACGTCTACAACGTCCAGTAAGTAGCCACCATGCACCTCAGGCCCGGCGGCCCAAACCGCCGGGCCTTTTTTATTACTGCACCTCGTCGGCGCCCACGTCCCATGACAAGCCGCGCGGCCGGCCATCGCGCTCGAAATCCAAGCTCGGATTGGTCGAGCTGACGCCGATCTTGTCGATGCAACATGCGACGTTCTTGGTGAGGTCACCGCCGTTGAGCGACAGGCGAAAGTCGGTGGCGGAGACAAAGGCCGCGTCCCCACTGAGCTTGCCGGTGTTGCCGATGCCGTCAGCGCCCGTCACCACATTCGACAAGGTGCAGGCGGCGCCGGAGACCGCGAAAAACTGCGTCCCGCCCGCGCCAGCGGTTTTGGTGTTCGCGGTGATGATCGACGACTCGAGGGTGGTGTTCTTGCCGCAGTAGATTCCTCCGGCGGCGTTTTTGACGCCGTTGTTGGCGACGGTGTTGAACCGAAACGTCCCGGTACCCGACGCCGCATCGACGAACATGCCAAACGTGGCATTGCCGCTGATGATGTTGTTCGTCACCGTCCAGTTGCTGCCGACCTCGACGGAGACTCCGTCGCCGTTGTTGGCGGGCAAGCTCGCGTTGCGGATGATGTTCTGCACGAGGGTGAGCGTGCAGCTCAGCGCACGCACGCCGTTGGCGCCGTTTTCGATGAGCGAGTTGCGAACGCTCAGCGTCGCCGTCGAGCCGTTGGTCCCCTTGTTCGCTTCGCAATAGACGACGGTGTGGTCGACGGCGCTGAAGGTCAGCCCATCGATACCGACATTGACCGCCGCGTTCGTACCCGGCGTGAGATTGACGGCGTTGAGGCCAGCGGCTCCGACAACATGCGCCGGCGTCGCCACGTCCCGTCCTGGCCCGCTGATGAACACCGTCAAGTTGCTCGTCCCCGTGTAGCTGATCGGTTCGTAGTCCGTCGCCGAGCCGGCCACTTTCACGAAGTGCTTGCTGCCAAGGTTGGCGAGCGCGGTGTTGACCTGACAATACGGCGAGCCGCTGGTGCCGTTGCCGTCGACACAGGGTCCGCCCAGGGTGACGTTGCTGACATAGACGATGTCGCTCGCGTCCACGCACTGGCCCACGCTCGAGGTGCTGATCGGGCCACGCAGATCGCATACGCCGCTGGCACACTCCGAGGACGCGTTGCAAAGGCGGCAGCTCCCATTGGGATTGCAGACCGGGGCTGCCGCGCTGCACTCGCTGTTGCTGGTGCAAGCGCGACAGATTCCGAGCGCCGGATCACAATACGGCGCCGTCGGCACGGTGCAGGTCGTCGAGCTGGCGCACATCGGCATGAGGTCGGGCGGAGGGGTCAGATCCGGCGGCGGCATGGCCAGATCGACACCAGCCAGATCCACACTCACCGCCAGATCCGGCGGATTGGTCTCGGGCATCGACAGATCCAGCCCAGCGAGATCGCCAATCAACGACGGCATCGCCTCGCACTCGCTGGTCGCCTCGTCACAGAATGGAAATCCCGGGTCCTTACACGGCGTGGTCGCGTTGCAAAACCGCACGTCACTCCGCGACGGACAACCCGATAACAACAACAACAGGCCCAACAAGCTAGAGCGCATCGATTCCCCCCTTACGACAACGGACTACAAAGCTTCGTCGCCACCCACGTCCAGCGACGGGCCAATGGGCCGCGCATCGCGCTCGAAGTCGACGCCTGGATTCTTGACCGCGGTGGAGACCTGGTCGATGCAGCAGGCGCGATTGGCGGTGACGTCGGCCGGCGCGCTGATCTTGAGCCGCAGATCGACGGTGCCGGTGATCGACCGGAAGACCGGATCGCCGCTGAGCTTGCCAGTGGACACGATGGCATCGGTGCCGGTCGCCACATGATCGAGCGTGATTGCTCCACCTCCATCGAACTGGGTCGCACCCGGGCCCGTCGTGCGGGTGTTGCCAGCGATGATCGACGAGCTCAAGGTGGTCGCCTTGGCGACGCTGACGCCACCAGCGACGGTGCCGTTGCCGTTGAGCGACAACGTATTGAACAGGAATGAGCCGGTACCGGAGTCATTGGTGATCTCGACGCCGCCATCGTGGTAGCCGCTCACCAGGTTGTTACGGAACACCCAATCGGCTTTGGTGCCGAACGTCACGCCGAAGCCGCTGCCGCCCTGAAAGACGTTCTCGGTCAACATCACCGACGCGTGATTGACATCGACGCCGGTGGTGCCGCCCTTGATGAGCGAGTTGCGGATGGTGAGCTTGGCCGGCGCCGCATCCGATCCACTGCACACGATGGTCCGGCGGTTGGAGCCGGAGAAGACGAATCCGTCGAACGTAAAGTCAACAGCGACGGTATCGACATCCGGCACGACGTAGATCGCATTGTCGTTGTTGGGCGCCTTGATCGTCGCTGGTGGCACTGCGTTGCGGCCGGGCCCCTTGATGGATACGGCGATGGCGGCAGTGTTGACGTAGTAGTCGACCTTGTCGTAGTCGGTCATCGAGCCGGCCACCTTGATGAAGTGCTTGGTGCCGAGGTTGGCCATCGCCGTCGAGATCTGGCAGTACGGCGTGGCGATGGAGCCGGTAGCGGTACCGCACTTCACGCTGGGGTCGTTGTCGACGTAGACGATGTCGCTGGCGGTCACGCACTGGCCGCTGGTGGGCGCCGTGCGTAGATCACACACGCCACTGGCGCACTCGGACGACGCCGTGCATGGGTGACAGGCGCCGTCGCTGCCGCAGAGCTGTTGACCGCAATCGGCGTCGACGTTGCAGGCGGTACAACGGCCGGCGTTGAGGCCCGCGAGACGACACACCAGCGCGCCATGCATCGCGCAGGCGGCGTTGTCGCCAGCGCCACTACAAGCCCGACACGTGGCGGTCGTCCCGTCGCACACGGGGCTCAGCGGATCGGCGCAGGTCGCCGAGCTGACGCACATCGGCGTCAGATCCGGCGGAATGGTCAGGTCGACAGGGAGGCTCATGTCGACATTCACCGCCAGGTCGACATCGACCGAAATCGGCATGGCCAGATCGACCACACCGACGATCGGGCTCGACTCACACTCGCTGGCGATCTCGTCGCAGAAAGGAAATGCGGGGTCCTTGCAAGGCGAGGTGGAGCTACAAAAGCGACTGTCGCTCCGCGAAGGACATCCCCCCAGCAGCAACAGCGACGACAACAGCCAAGCGGCACGCGTCACGTGATTCGCTCCTCGCTCAAAACACACCGGTCAGCGTCAACTCCGCTCCGCCGGAACCGATATGCAACGACGCATCGAGGCGTGGTGGCTTCCGCACCGCGTCGACCACCAGCGCGGTCACTCCGCCGATGATGGCCGCTGCACCAACGCCGACCAGCGCGCCGCCGATCACCGAGGTGTCGTAAACTTGTGGGCAACGCTTCTGTAGACCGCTGCGATCACACGTGCCCACTCCGTCGCGGCTCAGATCATAAGCGCCGATCCCGACGCCGACCACGCCGAGGCCAAGCAACACCGCACCCACGATCTTCAGCGCCGGCGACCGCCGCCCAGCGACGGCCGGCCCAGCGACGGGGACCAGTGTCACCACCACCTGCGCCTCACGCCCTGCCGGACAGTCGACCTCACGCTTGCCCGGCAAGGAACCCTCGCGCGTCACCGACACCACCCGCCTGCCCGAGGCGACGCCATGCGTGAACGGCGCGGTGCCGAGCACGACTCCGTCGATAGCGACCAACCCGCCCGGCGGCTCCGCTGACACATGCACCTTGCACACCGAGGCCGAGCCGCGTGCCGGCAACATCTTCTCGACGGCATGCGACAGATCGCCCGCCAACGACGCCGCCGTACACGACTTACAGCCCGCATCGCTCGACGGCAACACCTCGGCCGACTTCACCTCGAGCTGCTCGAGATGCGCCGCCCAATCCCCGCGCTCGGTGGGCCCACTGCGCACGATCGTCACCGACAGTACCCGATCCGCCGACAGCAGATCCCCGAGGCGCAACCTGCAGCGCACCTCGGTACAGCCGGACAGCTCACTCTCGGTGGTCACCGCGCGCTGCACATCCTCGATATGAATGAGCTCGTCGTTGGCCCCGGCCACCATCAGCTCGACCACACTCCACACGCGCTCGTCGAGAACCTGACGCTCGGCGGCAGTGACATTGCCCGAGACATGCAGCGGCTCGAGCGCGAAGCGTCGCGGCGCGGCCGAGGCAGAAGTGGCTACCAAACCAACCGAGAACGCGACCAAGCCAGCGTAGACAGTGCGCACGACTCCATCCTACCCCCCGCCCGAGAAACATGGGGTATTACCTCGGGTTCAGGCCAACGCCGCGCGCACGCGGGCTTCGAGATCCGGTCGCAGTGTAGGAGCGATGAACACCAGCCGGGGGGTGACGTGCGATGCTGGAGATGTGGAAGGCGTCAGCTCGACCTGATCGCCAACGGCATGCACCTCCATGAGGCCCGCTTCGGTGCGCACCAGGCCCTTCATCCGAAACACTTCGTGGGCCAGCGCGTCGAGCAGGTCCTCGAGCGCCGCCGCCCTGACAGGTGCTTCGAGCACCACCGTCAGCGACGAGAAGCCATGCGATCCCGGCTGATGCGCAGCCGGCACGGCCTTGCCCATCGGCACCAGTCCCAACAGCAACGCCGGATCCACCGCCGCGCGCACCGACTCGATGATCCCGGCCTGTGGCGCCAGCTCGCGCAGCCATTGCAACCGCTGCTGTCGCTGGTCCGCATCGACCAGATCGACCTTGTTGAGGATCAACAGATCCGCCGCACGCAGTTGATCCTCGAACAACGCCGCGTGCTCCAGCGCTTCTCGGGGTGCCAACCGCGCATCGATCAGCGTCACCACCGCCTCTGGCCGCACCGCAATCGGCAATCCCGCCACGCCGATCTGAAAGCGCACCTCGGACGCCATCGCCGCGCCGCTGGTCTCGATGAGGATGTGCGTCGGCGGCGAGCGCCCGTCGGTGGGCCGGGCGAGCTCGGCCAGCGCTGGCCCCAGCTCCCCCACCAGCGTGCAACACAGACAGCCCGACGACAGCTCCACCGTGCGTAGCTGGGCCGTCTCCCCCGCCGCCGCAATGAGGTCCCCGTCGAGCCCGAGCGCTCCCAGCTCGTTGACCAGCACCGCCAGGCCCGGTCCCACCGCCGGATCGGAGACGATGCGGCGCAAGAGGGTCGTCTTGCCGCTGCCGAGAAAACCGCTGACGACGGTTACCCCGATCGGGTCATTCGGCAACGACCGTCACCTCGGTCTTCACCGAATTGGCGATAAAGCAGCCTCGGTGCGCCTCATGATGCAGCGCGGCCAGCGCGGCCTGGTCAGGTCGCTCGCCGCCGAACACGACCTTGGGCCGCAACGTCACCCGCGTCACCCACAGGCGCCCGTCGGCGCCCTTCTCCAAAAACCCCTCGGCCTCGTCGACATAGCGATCCACGACCAGCTTCTTCTTGGTGCAGATGGCCATGAAGGTGAGCATGTGGCACGACGACAGCGACGCCACCAGCATGTCCTCCGGGTTGACCCGCTTGGGGCTGCCAAAATACGCCGGCGCCGCCGACGCCTCGATCACCACCCCGTCGCCCACGACGATACGATGGTCGCGCGAAAACGTCTTGTACTCGAACACGGCCTCACCGCGTTCCCAGCTCAATGAAGATCGGTGGCTCGACATGCGCCTATTGTAGCGCCATCATCCACGCATGGACGCACTTGCCCTCGCCGCGTTGCGCAAAGAATACGAGCGCGCCGGTCTCGACGAAGGCGACGTGCTCCCCGATCCGTTAGACGAGCTCGCCCGCTGGCTCAAGACCGCAGTCGATGCCGGCGTCCCCGAGCCGAGCGCCATGACCCTGGCCACCGTCAGCGACGACGGCCAACCCTCGGCACGCATCGTCCTCCTCAAAGATCTGTCGCCGCGCGGCCTCACGTTTTTCACCAACTACACCTCCGACAAAGGCCGCCAGCTCGAAAACGGCCGCGCCGCACTCTGCTTCTACTGGCCTGCCCTCGAGCGCCAGATCCGCATCGAGGGCCGATCGAGCCATCTCGGTCACGACGAGAACGAGGCCTATTTCCACAGCCGCCCACGCAACAGCCAGATCGCGGCCTGGGCCTCGCGACAAAGCACGGTCCTCCCCAACCGCGACGTGCTCGTCACCCGCATGGCCAAGCTCGAAGCCCGCTTCGCCGACCAGCCCGTCCCGCTACCCGACTTCTGGGGCGGCTACCTCATCACCCCGTCGCTGGTCGAGCTCTGGCAGGGCCGGGCCTCGCGCCTACACGACCGTCTTCGCTATCACCGGCCGTCGCCCACAGCCCCATGGATCCTCGAGCGTCTCAATCCCTAGCGACGGTGGTTTTCGGTTGGCTTCCATTTTCACAGGAGACGGATGGAGGTGGGAGACAGAGTTGGTTTGGTTTGGCTTGACTCCCACCTCCATCCGTCTCCTGTGAAAAGGAAGCGTTCGAACAACCACCGCCGCTAGCGGTGGGTCAGGCCGAGCTCGGTCAGGCGGCGGCCGAGGGTGCGAAAGCCTTCGCCGCGCCAGGTTTGCAAGAGGTGACCGCCCGGTAGACGCAGCTCTTCGCATGCGAAATGACGCGCCAGCCGCGTGCCGTGATCGGGCGGAGCGATGCGATCACCGTCGGCAGAGATGACCAGCGCCCGCCGACCGGTCACGCGCGGCGTGCGGTCGAGCGGCGTGTGCGCGCGCATGGCGTCGCGTAACATGGGCAGGGTCACCCCGTCGCGCTCCGCCCGTTGCCGCGTCTCGGATCGCTCACCGTGATCCCAGAACAGATCCGGAAACGACGCCACCGGGATCATCGGCACCACCAGCGCCACCTCATCCACCGTCGCGAACAGCGACGAGGAATAGCCACCGAGGCTCATCCCTGCCATCGCAAATTCTCCGCCGCCACGCGCTGCCAGGATGGCCCGTAGCGCGCGCAGATCCCACACTGTCTGGCCAAAGCCTTCGTTGGTCCGCGCCACGTTCACCGACGGCCACACCGCGCCTTCGGCCTTGCGCCGGCCATGAAACGGCAACACCGGCAGCGCCACATTGAGCCCGATCTTGTAAAGCCACCGCGCCGGAAACGCCCGTTCCTCGACGGCAAAATGCCCGCCGCCATAGCCATGCACACACACGATGCTCGGCGCGGTGCTCGGTTGCAGATACAACCGGGCGTAGGCGAATCGATTGGGCTCGAACGACAGATACTCGTCGCGCGCCCGCGACCACACCGGTTCCCAGCCGCTCGCCCACTTCACGTCGACGATCGTGCCGCCACCCGGCAACGCGCCACGCCGCTCCTCGGCCAAGATCCGCGGCGTCCGCGCCGGCACTGGAAACAGATCCAGCCCGGCGTAGGCCGCGGTCAGCTCGAGCAACAACGCGCGCCGATCATGCGGCGCGCGAAGGTCGGGTGTAGCGGAGTGGTTCGGAGCTTTGCGACGAGAAAAACGGTGGGTCACCGCCCCGAGTAGCGCGTCGTCGACGACCGCGCCGAGGCGACTGACCCAGGACATCAGCGCTTACTTGGCCTGCGGCGCACTCGGAGCATGCGCGGCATGCGAGGCACTCATGCGCCGCTCGACGGCGACATACTTGCGCTCGTCATAGCCGGTGTAGATCTGCCGCGGCCGGGCAATCTTCTGCTCGTTGTCGGCCAGGAGCTCCTCCCACTGCGCCAGCCACCCGACGGTGCGCGGGATGGCGAACAGCACCGGGAACATATCGACCGGAAAGCCGATGGCCTGGTAGATCAACCCAGAGTAGAAATCGACATTGGGGTACAGCTTGCGCTTCACGAAGTACTCGTCGTTGAGCGCGTATTTCTCGAGCTCGAGCGCAATGTCGAGGAGCGGACTGCGCCCCGTCACCTGGAACACCTCGTCGGCCAGTTTCTTGATCACCTTGGCGCGCGGATCGTAGCTCTTGTACACGCGGTGACCGAAGCCCATGAGGCGCTTGTCGTTGCCCGATTTCACCTCGGCAATGAAGTCCGGCACGTTCTTGACCGAGCCAATCTGCGACAGCATCCGCAACACCGCTTCGTTGGCGCCACCATGCAGCGGGCCATAGAGCGCAGCGGCCGCACCAGCGACGGCAGAATACGGATCGACCAGCGAGCTACCGACCGTCCGAATGGCCGTCGTCGAACAGTTCTGCTCGTGATCGGCGTGCATGATGAAGAGCACGTCGAGCGCACGCTCGATGATCGGGTTCGGCTCGTATTTCTCCTCGGCCATCTTCTTCATCATCGACAGCAGATTGCCGGGGTACGACAGCGAGTTGTCCGGGTAGACGAACGGGAAGCCCATCGAGTGCCGATACGACCAAGCGGCGATGGTCGGCATCTTGGCCATGAGGCGCACCACCTGCATGCGCCGAATGGTCGCGTCCTTGACCTCTTTCGACTCGGGATAGAACGTCGACAGCGCGCCACACGTCCCGATGAGCACGCCCATCGGATGCGCGTCATAGCGGAAGCCGCTGATGAAATTGCGCACGTTCTCGTGGAGGAAGGTGTGCGTCGTCACCTCGTTGGAGAACGACGTCAGCTCGGCCTTCGTCGGCAGCTCACCGTGCAGCACGAGGTACGCGACCTCGAGATAGGTCGACTTCTCCGCCAGCTCGGCCACGTCGTAGCCGCGATAACGCAAGATGCCCTTGTCGCCGTCGATGAAGGTGATCGACGAGCGACAGGCGGCCGTGTTCATGTAGGCCGGGTCGTATGACATCAGACCGAAATCCTGCTCGTCGACGCGCATCTGACGAAGGTCCATGGCCCGGATGGTGCCGTCGGTGACGGGCACTTCGTAGGTCTTGCCGGTCCGATTGTCGGTGATCGTGAGCGAATCCTTGGGCATCCGTGGTCCTCTTCTCCCTGACTACGACAGACGACTACGACTGACTGTGACACGACGTGACAATGCAAAAGCGGTCGCAGTCTAGCCAATGAGGCCCATCATGAAAAGTGATACTGTGCATGCCAGTGAAGGCAGCAGCCGACCTCATCTCCGAGCTTCGCATCGATGAAGCCACCTGGGCTGCCGGCTCCGAGGCCCGTCAGGTCGAATGGCGCCTGTTGTGCGCCGACGTCATCGAGGAGGGCCGCCTCGGCTGGGAACCGCCGAGCGAGGGCGCCCGAGACGTTCCCATCGATGCCAAGAGACGCGGCCGGGTACGCCTCGGGCCAGGCGACGTACGCCTCGAGCTCCTCGACCACAGTGCCGGCTGGGACGACGACGCCGCCGTGTCCGACGCGGTGCGCCTCCAGACCCTGGTCCCGCTCGTCGACGAATATCTCAATGTCTGTCGCGACATGACCAAAATGGGCCTCGCCCAAGGCACCCACTCGCCACGCCTCGAAGCCCTCGACATCGCCAAGCGCATCACCCACGACGAAGCCGCCGAGCTCATCCAGACCAGCCTGACCACGCTGCGCCCCGATCACGGCACCGCGCGCAGACTCTTCTCTCTGTTCGTCACGCTGTTACGAGACACCACCAAGCTCTCGGCGCGCCCGCACACCGTCCATCTCTGAGGTAAGAGGTGTTACGCCGTGCCCTTGCCGTTGGGCTCGAGCGACATGCCCTCGACGAAGAGGGTGGCTTTGATGCGGGCGATGCCTTCGCGCGAGCCTTCGGACTTGTCGAAGTCGAGCGACAACAGGCCCACGCCGGTGAAGTTGACTTGCAGAAGGACGGCGTTGGTGTTGGGCGCCAGATACGACAGCGACCCGCTGGTGGTCTCGTGGTGCCCCTCCATCGACGTCTTCTTGAACCACTCGAACCACTTCTTGCCCTGCGACTCCGGAAAGCTGACCTGAAGCTGCGGCAGCTCCAGGCGACCGACTTCTTTGCGCGCGTCCAGGTGCGAGCCGACGGGATTGGAGATCACGTTCTGCTTGATGGTGAACGCCTCGATCTTGGCCTGGCTCATCGCTGCGTCGCCGCCGACCTTGCCGAGCTCGAACTTGAACGAGCTCTGGGTCCAGCGCTTCTGCTTCTGCAGCTCGTTGAGCGCCTGGTCCATCTTGAGCGCCGAGTTGTCGCCCTCGGCATACTCCAGCGCCTCGGGGGAAATCTTCACCGTCAGGAGCTGGCCGCTCTTGGCCGCCGCATCACACGCCGGAAAGCCGATCTCGGCGAGGAGCGCGCGCTTGAAGGTACGGCGCAGCTTCTCTTTGCTGTTGAAGTCGTAGGTGACGAGCGCGCCGTCGCGACGTTCGGGCTTGTTGTCGACGGTGGCTTTGACCCAGCTCCAGAACTGCGGCGACATCGCCATACCGGCGGTGATGGTGATGTCGTCGTACTTGGGCTTGCCCGGGTAGCGCTGGATGAGAAAATCGCCGCCCTGCTGGCCGGGCCGTCCCCCGACAGGGCTCTGGATCATGTCGGACTTGAAGTGCCCGCCGTCGATGCTGGTCACGAACCCGACGGGCTTTTTGTCGTCGAGCTCCAGCGTAAATCGGCCACCGATGTACCCGCGTTCAGCCGTCATAAAGTCCCCGTTTTGCCCAGGTGTGGGAGCGTCAGCATTGTAGCAAGAGAGTTATCGGCAAAGGCCCCTCTTTGGTTGCGGACGTTTGCGCGATTTGAGGCCCGGCGTGTATGAAAAGAGTACGCAAAAGAGTCTGGATGCCGGAACATCTCTGGATTATTATGGAATTCATGCCTCGGTTGTTGTCGTTTGCGGCTGTCCCCATGGCTCTAATCGTTCTTGCCACCTCCGCTACACCGGTCTCGGCAGCGAAGAAGCGACACTTTGCGCCCGAACGGGCTGTGGCGACCTACAAAAAAGACGGATCTCCCAACATCCAAGCCCAATCGGCCGTGGTGGTCGATCTGACTTCCGGCGAAGAGCTGCTCACCAAGAATGCCGACGCCGTCCGGCCCATCGCCTCCATCTCCAAGCTGATGGCCACCCTCGTCTCCGTCGAAAACAACCTCGACCTCGATGGCGTCACCCAGATGACCGAGGATGATCGGCGCATCGCCTCTGGCGGCGCCCGCTCTCGTCTCCCCGTCGGCATGTCGTTCACCAACCGCGATCTGCTGCACGCCGCGCTCATGGCTTCCGACAACCGCGCCGTGCCCGCGCTCGGGCGCGCCGCCGGCTTCTCTCCCGCTCAGCTCGTCGCGGCCATGAACAAAAAAGCCGCCGTGCTGGGCCTCAAGAACACGCATTTCGAGGACCCGGTGGGCCTCTCGGCGCAGAATACCTCGACGGCGCGCGACCTCGTGGGCCTCTTGCGCGCGGTCATGAAGAACGCCACCATTCGCGAGATCACTCAGAAGGCCAAGTATGTCGCCCACCCCGTCGGCAAACCCGGCTGGGCCATCGAGTACAACAACACCGACGTCATCGCCCGCTCGGGAAAGTTCGAGGTTCTCACCGGCAAGACCGGCTACACCGACGTGGCGCTCTATTGTCTGGCCATCGCCGTGCGCATGGTCAACGACCGCCCGGTGGCCATGGTCTTCCTCGGCGCCGTCGGCAAGATGACCCGCTTCGCCGATTTCAGCCGCGCCGCCCAGTGGCTCCTGGAGCGCAAATGGGTGAAAGCGGGACTTTGAAGGTGGAGCTACAAATATCCTCGTAGGCGCACGGCGACTTGCATCACGGGCAGCTCTTCGCCGACGGTCAAGTCGACCTCCAGCACCTCGCCGGCATGCGGCGCCTTCACCGCACCGTCGCTGTCGTCGTCGCCTGGCACGGGCACGAAGCGAAACAGCACCTGTCCGGCTGCGACGGTCTGCCCAACCACCACGCACACCTCCGCCACCTTCACCGCCAGCGGCAACGCGACCTCCGACTCGACGGGATGCATGAGCCCGCGCAACATCCGCGCCGCCTGCCGCGCCCGCACCGCTAGATCGAGCAACAGCTGGTTGTGTGGCGCCACCGATGCCGCCTCCAACGCCGTCGCTGCACGTGGATCACCGAGCTCCGCCAGCGCCCAAACCACCGTGAGCCGCACCAAAGGATCCGGATCCGCCAGCGTCGCGATGAGCGCTTCCACCGCCGAGCCGCTGCCCAGCTCACCAAGCCCCCGAGCCGCCTCCCGCCGCACATACGGGCTCGGCCAAGCCAACGCAGAGATGAGGTCCTCCTCACTGGGCGAATTCACCAGATCAGCATACCGGATCACGCTCGGAGCGATCCCAACGACGCGTTGTTCGGCTGCGTCTTACGTCTGTCAGTAGGCCAACCAACTCCCGCCGTTTCAGCTTGACGATCGCAGGGACCAAGCGCGAAGGTTGCCGCCTTTTGAAGAATGGGAGCAATCGGATGAGGAACTCGCTCGCCTTGGTACTCGCAGTCGCAGCTGGCACGTTTGGCTGCAACAACAGCCCTATCACCACCGACGATATGTCTTTGCCGGATCTGTCGGTCGGCGACGCCTCCTCCAGAGCCGACCTCGCCGAGCCGCCGGCGGTCCTCAGTGGCACGCGCATCGCCTCGGGCACCAGCTACATCCTGCTCGGCGTCACCGATGACGGCTGGGTCATCTACTGGGACTCGACCTACAACACCATCGCCACCAAGCTCGACGGCAGCACCACTGTCACCGTCGCTGATTCCGACCACACCGACTCCGTCAAAGTCTTCGGCAACGTGGTCGTCGTCCAGGGCCCGCCCGACCAGACCACCAACCTCATCACCATCTCCACCTGGGTCAACAACGGCGGCCTCAAGACCATCACTACCAGCGCACCCTCATCGTCCGACTATGCCGTCGCTGGCACGCGCATCATCTTCGTCGGCGACTCCACGGATGACGAGACCGGCACGCTCAAGATTGCGGACCTCGACGGCACGACCAATGTGCTCCCGCTCAAAACCAACTTCCGGGCCTCGGGCGCGTGCGACATGATCGCCCGTTCGGCCGGCACCACCTTCTTCGTCGCCAACTGTGCGGCGGCCTCGCCGCCCGATGCTGGCAGCAACACCCTCGGCGACGTCAGCGCTTACGCCGCCAGCGCCGGCACCGCCAAGCTGCTCTTCACCAACGTGCTCCTCGACAATGGTCGCCGCACCTTCGATATCAGCAAGGACGGCTCCTACTTCGGCGACATCGTTGACGACGCTGGCACGTTGAAGATCATCACCTCGAGCGGCGTCGGCGCGGCCACCACCGCCGATACCGCTGTGCGCGACTTCTTCTTCACCGCTGACGACGGCACCAAGCTGGTCAGCATCGGCAACGACAGCTCGATCCGCAAGTGGGCGTCGGGCGTGGTCACTGCGCTGGCCCCGGCCAACACCGTCGCTGCCGCCGGCTCCACGCAAGACTCGGTCGCACGCATCTCGAACGACAAGAAGTGGGGCATCTACTACAAGGACTACAACGACGCCACCTACTCGGGCCCGCTCATCCTCGTGAACCACGAGACGCCTGCTGCGCCGGTGTCACTGACCACCGAGGGCTTCGCCATCGACTTCAGCTCCGATTCGACCCGCAGCTTGTTCTTGGACATGCCGGACAGCACCACGTATACAGGCCCGTTGACCTCTACGCCCGTCGCTGGCGGCGCTGGCACCGGCATCGACACCGACGTATGGGATGCGTTTAGCGTCGGCAGCTCCAAGGTCCTCACCATCACCAACGTGCCCAAAGACCAGAGCACCGCCGACTTCAAGCTCGTCCCGCAGGGCGGCGGCGCTGCCGTCACCATCGTGACCTCCGCCGACTATCTGCAGAGCAACTTCCCGCTCTACGTGTTGTCGTCGGATAAGACCAAGCTCGTCTACAGCTACCAGGCGTCGACTGCCAAAGCCGGCATCTACGTCTACAACATCCAGTAACGCCCGACCCGAGAGGCTCGACTATCGCCGATAGCCGAGCCTCAGCGTCGCCGCCCTCGCACCGTCGGCGGATCATCCACCGCAGTCCGCAACGCCGTCGCCACCACCCCCAAGAGCTCCAACGCCGTCGTTCGGCGCGGTCCGCCCAGCGTCGGATCGTCGGCGGCCAGATTGCCATCGAGATACGCCCACAGCTGCGGCTCTTCCTCGGCCAGCGTCCGATGATTGCGCGTGGCCCCGTCGAGCTGCGACGGCGTCACCGCCCCCAGCGCCCGCCCGATGGCAATCTCGACGGCACGGGCGACCACCGATGCATGCAACAGCACCAGCACCGTGCCTTCGAGCGACAGGTCGCGCGCATGGGCCTGCACATAGTGACCGATCATCGGCTGGCTCTGTAAAAACGAGCCAACCACCGTCGCCACATGACTCGGATCCTCGGCGCCGGCCGACGCCTCGGTCACGGCGCGGCCGACATGCTGAGCCTCGACCCGCGTCACTAGGGGCCCTCGTCGGAGAACGAGCCCATCGCGCGGTATTTGGCGTAACGCGCCTCCAGCCGCTCGTCGACGCTCAGCTTGTCGAGCACCGCCAGATCTTCCATGATCGCGTCGGCCACGCGTTCGGCGGCCAGCTCGGGATCGCGATGGGCGCCACCGGAAGGCTCAGGCAACGCGCGATCAGCCACCCCAAGCTCGACCAGATCGGCCGCCGTCATGCGCATCTCGCGCGCCGCCGTCTCGACCTGCTTCTGATCTTTCCACAAGATCGACGCACAGCCCTCGGGCGAAATGACCGAATACACGGCGTATTCCAGCATGTTGATGCGATCAGCGACGCTGAGGGCCAAGGCGCCGCCCGAGCCGCCTTCGCCGATCACCGTGGCGATGATCGGCACCGGTAGGCGCGACATGACCTCGAGGTTCTTGGCGATGGCCTCGGCCTGGCCGCGCTCCTCGGCATCGATGCCGGGATACGCGCCGGGCGTGTCGATGAAGGTCAAGATCGGTAGACCAAGACGTGCCGCCAGCTCCATCAGCCGGCGTGCCTTGCGATAGCCCTCTGGACGCGGCATGCCGAAGTTGCGGCGCACGTTTTCTTTGGTGCCGCGACCCTTCTGATGGCCGAGGATCATGACCGGCCGACCGCGCAGCCGACCCACGCCACCGACGATGGCTTCGTCGTCGCGAAAGGCTCGGTCGCCGTGCAGCTCGATGAACCCCTCGATGAGACGGCCGACATAGTCGAGCGTGAACGGCCTGAGTGGATGCCGCGACAACAGAACTTTTTGCCAGGGCGACAGGTCGGCAAAAACCTCTTGTTGCAGCGCGCGCGCCTTGCGTTCGAGCCGCCGGATCTCGAGATCGAGCGTCGGTCCACCTAGCTGGCGCAGCTCGGCGATCTTGTTTTCGAGCTCGACGATGGGTCGTTCGAACTCGAGCGTCTGGCGCGGATCTAAGACAACAGCGGGCATGGGCCCGACATACTACACGAGGCCGCGGTCGACGAGGAGCTGGAGGCCGGCCTCGGCGCTCGGCGCCGTCAGCGCTGTCGGTTCCTTCTTGAACCACGTCCGCTGGCGACGGGCGAACTGATGATGGGCCTGGGTGACCGCCGCCGGCAGGTCAGCCAGCGGCAATTTGCCGTCGAGGACCAGGCCCGCTTCGTGATAGCCCACCGACGACAGCGGCGTGACCTGGCCCCAGCGAGCCCGAGCTTCCCCCGTCTCTTCGACCAGGCCCGCTTGCACCATGGCCGCGGCGCGGTCTGCCAGCCGGGCGTCGAGCACCGTGGCTGGCGGGTCGAGGTGCAGCACCGTCATCGGGTGTCGTTCGGTCGGCTGATGGGCGGCGTGAAACGAAGAGAGGGTCCTGCCGGTGAGCTGGAAGACCTCGAGCGCGCGCGTTACTCGTTGCAGGTCATTCCGGTGTAAACGCGCCGCAGCAACCGGATCCACCTCGGCGAGCCGGCGATGCAACACGCCGGGATCGGCCGACTCCGCCGCCAAAAGCGACTCCCGCAACGCATTGTCCCGCTCGGTGGTTTCGACCAGGCCCCAGCGCAGTGCACGCAGATAAAGCCCCGTCCCACCGACGACGATCGCCATCCGACCGCGCCCAGCGACGTCGGCCAACACCGCATCCGCCGCGTCCGCCCAGCGCTGGGCCGAAAACACCTCCGGCGGATCGACCAGATCGATCAGGTGATGCGGCACCTCGGCGCGCTCGGCGGCAGTGGGCTTGGCGGTCCCGATGTCGAGCCCGCGATAGATCTGCATCGAGTCGCAGGTGACAATTTCCGTCGGCTGGCGCGACGCCAGTGCGAGCGCCAACGCGCTTTTTCCCGACGCGGTGGGGCCAATCACCGCCAGAATCATCGACTAGGTCCGGCCGAAACGGCGCTCGAGCTCGCCGATGGAGATCCGCAACAACACGGGCCGGCCATGTGGGCAATGCGCGCGATAGTCGACGCCGTCCATCGACGTCAACAGCGCCCTCACTTCGGCCTCGCCCAGCGTATCGCCGGCGCGTACGACGGAATGGCAGGCCATGGTGGCGAACAGATGATCGAGGCGATCTTGCACGGCGCGCTCGGCGTCACCGTCGGCGAGCTCACCGAGCACCTCCTCCAGCACCGTCGCTGGCGCCCCGGCCCCGATGCTGCCGATGGTCTCTGGCACCGCCGACAGCGAGACCTTGTCGCCGACCACCTCGACCTCGAAGCCGAGCCCGAGCAACAACGCCCGATGCTCGACGGCGGCGGCGCGCAGCTTTTCCGACACCGCCAGCTCGGCCGGCAACAACAAACGCTGCGAGCGCACTTTTTGCCGCGAATGCGCCTCGCGCAAGCGCTGAAACGCCACCCGCTCATGCGCCGCATGCTGGTCGATCAAGACCAGCTCACCCGCCGCCTCGCAGACGAGATAGGTCCGATCGAGCTGGCCGAGATAGCTCAGCTGCGAGAAAAAGTTGGCCGGATCGGGACGCTGCGCGGCAGCCGGCACCGACGGCGGCGGCGCACCTGGCCGCGGCGGCAGCGGCCCCGGCGGAAATGCTGGACGCCCGTCGCTGCGCATCGGAAACGGCAACGGCGGCAGGCCCTGCGCAGCGGGCCGCGCGCTTGGGCCTTCGAACCCCGGCAGGCTCTCCGGCGGCGCAAACAGCCTGAGGGCCTCGGCCGCCCGTCGCCGATGCTCGACATACCCGGCACGTGGCTCGGCCGCGAACTGCGCGCCCGTCAAAGGCGGCAACGAGTACACCGTCATCGCCGAGCCCGGCGGCTCCGACAGCCACGGCGCCTTGGCAATCGCCGCGCGCAACGTGTGCCTGACTGCGCCGAACACTGCCTGAGGCTGCGAAAACCTGACCTCGAGCTTTTGCGGATGCACGTTGACGTCGACGGTGTCGGGCGGAACCGTGATGTGCACCACCGCCAGCGGATAACGCCCTTTGTCGAGCATCTCGCCGTAGCCCATGCAGATGGCCTGCAACAGACCCCGGTCCCGCACGAAGCGGCGATTCACCAGCGGATACACATTGCGTGACGTGCCGGTGCTCTCGGCCGGCGATCCGAGATACGCCTCGACATGGATGCCCTGCTCTTCAGCGACGGCAAGATGGAGCTCGAGCGGGGTCCGACTGCCGCGCGACAGCGCCGCACGCGCCCGCTCCATCCCGGTCGGATGCGGCGGCAGATCGAACACCATGCGGCCCTGCGATTTGAGCCTCATGTGAACGTGCGGATGGGCCAGCGCGAGCCGCAACACCGTCTCCGACACATGGGCGCTCTCGGTCGACTCCGCCTTCATGAACTTGAGCCGCGCCGGCTGATTGGACAGCAATTCCTCGACGACAAGCTCGGTGCCGACGGGGGCGCCGGCGGGGTGGCCTTCGCCCACCTGGCCATGGTCGACGACGATGCGATAGGCGGCGTCGGCCTCTGTGGTCCGGGTGGTGAGCGTCAGCCGCGACACCGACGCGATCGACGGCAGCGCCTCGCCGCGAAACCCCATGGTGTCGAGCCGGAAGAGATCTTCGACGACCCCGAGCTTGGAGGTCGCATGTCGCTTGAGCGCCAGGTGGGCCTCGTCGGGCAGCATGCCGCCGCCGTCGTCGCGCACGGTGATCTTGCCAAGGCCCCCGCCCTCGACGGAGATCTCGATCTTGTGGGCGCCAGCGTCGATGGCGTTTTCCACCAGCTCCTTGACTACCGACGCGGGACGCTCGATGACCTCGCCGGCGGCGATCTGGTCGACGAGCGCGTTGGGAAGGATCCGGATGCGTGACATGCGGGCGGATTCTACCCTGGTTGAACGCCAGAGGGCGTTGGACTACCGTCTCGCCATGCCGAAGCGCCCGCAGTCGTCGAGATCTCCGAAATCCGACAGCGCCATCACCACCACACCCCGCTTCGATCCCGAGCAGCGCGTCGTCGCTGTCACGGGTGCCTACAGCTTCATCGGCGCCGAGCTCATCAAGCGACTCGAGCGCGATCAGCGCTTCTACAAGATCCTCGCCTGCGACGTCCGCAAGCCGGCTTTTCCGCTGCACAAGACGCAATTTCACAAGATCGATCTGACCAACCCCACCGCGGACGCCGATCTGGCCGAGCTGTGGCGACGGGAGGGCGTGGACACGGTGGTGCATGCCGCGTTCTTGTCGGCGCCGACGCACGCCGCCGCCTGGGCCCACGAGCTCGAGTCCATCGGCACCATGCATGTCTTGAATGCCGCCGCCGAGTGCAACGTGCACAAGCTGGTGCAGTGGTCGCAGACGGTGGTCTACGGCGCCACCCCCAGCAACCCCAACTTTCTGTCGGAGGATCACGAGCTCGGTGGCGAACACTCGCGCTCGCGCTTCATCAAAGACAAAGTCGAGGCCGAGCGGCAGTTACGTCGCTTCTCGAAGGAGAACCCGTCGACGGTGGTGACCACGCTCAGGACGGCGGCGACGCTGGGGCCGACCATTCGCAACTTCGCCTCGCGCTTCTTCTCGCGGCCCGTTGCGCCGACGCTGATGGGCTTCGATCCGCTCATGCAGCTGGTGCACGAGCGCGATGTGACCGACGCCTTCGTGCTGGCGGTGACCACCGACTATCCGGGCGAGTTCAACATCGTCGGCGACGGGGTGTTGCCTTACTCGACCATCCTGGCGCTGATGGGCAAGGTGCCGTTGCCGCTGCCGCATTTCATCGCCTATCCGCTGTCGAAGGCGCTGTGGGCGGCGCAGATCTTCGATTCGCCGCCCAACTTTCTCGATCTGCTGCGCTACCTGTGTGTGGCCGACGGGGACAAGGCCAAGCGGGTGATGGGCTTCTCACCGAAATACGATTTGAAGCAGACCATCGCCGACTTTCTGGGGCTGCCGTCGGCGGCCGGCCACGAACATTTGCCGTCGGTGGGAGGAGGGGTCTAGTGGCTACCAAGATTCTCGGAGACGATCCGTTCGGCGACGCGCCGGCGCCCAAGCCCGAGCCCAAAGTCGAGGCCAAGCCCGAGGCCAAAGTCGAGGCACAGCCTGAAGCAAAGCCTGAGGCAAAGAAAGAACCCAAGCCGCGCGCCAAGCCCGCCGAGCCCAAAGTCGCGGCACCGCCCGTCGCGGCACCGCCCGTCGCGGCACCGCCCGTCGCAGAGCCAGCCCCTCCGCCAGCCAAAGCCCGCCCCGAAACCCCGGGCAGCGCGTACGGCCCGTCCATCGATGCCCGCGATGCCTCCCGTCCATCGCCCCGCATCGCCGACGATCTGCGCGGCATCCAGGACGCCGTCAAACACCGCCTCGCCACCCGCGATGCCACCGGCGAGCACGCCGGCGAGCGCCAGAGCCTGCCGCTCGAGTTCCTCTGGCGTCGCTGGCAAAAAATTGCGATGCGCGACCGCTCCGACGTCGTCGACGAATTCGGCCGCGATCCCCACGTCGCCGCCCGCGTGGACCCCATCCTCTCCTTCCTCTACAAATCGTATTTCCGCGTCGAAGCGAGCGGCCTCGGCCACATCCCCGACGAGGGCCGCGCGCTCATCGTCGCCAACCACTCCGGCACCCTGCCCTACGACGGCGCGATGATCATGCACGCCGTCCGCTCCGAGCACGCCGCCCACCGCGACGTCCGCCCGCTCGTCGAGGATTTCGTCTTTCACTTCCCGTATCTCGGCACGCTCATGAACCGCATCGGCGGCGTGCGCGCCTGCCCCGAAAACGCGGCGCGCCTCCTCGAGAAAGATCAACTCGTCGCGGTCTTCCCCGAAGGCATCAAGGGCATCGGCAAGCTCTTCCGCGATCGCTATCAGCTACAGCGCTTCGGCCGCGGCGGTTTCATCAAGCTGGCGCTCAAGACGGACGCGCCAATCATCCCCACGGCCGTCGTCGGTGCCGAAGAAATCCACCCCATGCTACGCAAGCTCACCTGGCTCACGCGCACCATCGGCGTGCCCTACATTCCGATCACGCCGACCTTCCCCGCCTTGGGCCCTCTCGGCATGCTGCCCTTGCCATCCAAGTGGTACATCGTCTTCGGCGAGCCGCTCTACTTCAACGCCGAGTATGGCAAAGAGGGCGCCAACGACCGCATCTTGGTCAACCGCCTCGCCGAGCAAGTCCGTATCAAGATCCAGGACATGCTCGACGTGGTCCTCAACAAACGTCAGTCGGTGTTTTTCGGCTGAAGTCGGCCAAAAGGTCGAACCACCGTCACTGACAGTCGTCGCTGACGTCCGTCGGCGAAAAAGTCACTCAAAAGTCTTGTTGGTCGACGGTGGACTCGCCCATATTGCGCCCATGCAAAGTGCGCCGCGTCTCACCGATCTGGTCCAAACCTCACTCGATCACGACAAGGTCAAATCGGTCGTCGACGAATACAACGGCTTTCACGACGGCGACCTCGACGGTCGCAAGAGCCATTACACCCAGATGGTCAACGACTACTACGACCTCGTCACCGACTTCTACGAGTTCGGCTGGGGAGAGTCGTTCCATTTTGCGCCACGGCACCGCAACGAGTCGTTCGCCGCGTCGCTGGCCCGTCACGAGCACTACCTCGCCGCGCGCATCGGCCTCAGGCCCGGCATGCGCGCGCTCGACGTCGGCTGCGGCGTCGGCGGCCCGATGCGTGAAATCAGTCGGTTTTCCGGCGCTGACGTCGTCGGGGTCAACAACAACGCCTACCAGATCTCGCGCGGCAACAAGAAGAACGAGCGGGCGGGCCTCAGCCACCGCTGCAGCTTCTTGAAAGCCGACTTCATGCACCTGCCGGTCCCGGCCAACAGCTTCGACGCCGTCTACGCCATCGAGGCCACCTGCCACGCCCCCGACAAGACGGCGCTCTTCACCGAGCTCTTCCGCGTCATGAAGCCGGGCGCGCATTTCGCCGGCTACGAGTGGTGCCTCACCGATCGCTATGTGGCCTCGAACCTCGAGCACCGCGCCATCAAGAAAGGCATCGAGGTCGGCGACGGTCTGCCGGATCTGTGGCACACGCACGCCGTCGACAAGTCGCTCGTCGACGCCGGCTTCGAGCTGATCGAGGCCCGCGACACCGCCGGTGAATCCGATGCGGAAACGCCGTGGTACCTGCCGCTCTCCGCCGGCTGGACGCTCTCCGGCTGGAAGCACACCTCGGTCGGCCGCCTCGCGACCAACTACGGCGTACGCCTGCTCGAGACCATCCGCGTCGCCCCCAAGGGCTCGCACGCCGTCTCCACCCTGCTCAACAACGCGGCCACTGCGCTCGTCGCTGGCGGCACCACCGGCGTCTTCACGCCGATGTACTTCTTCCACGTCAAAAAGCCCGCCTAACAAGGTTCCATCGCTGCGGTCGTATACTGCGCCGCATGCGTTCGCTCATCATCGCCCTCTTCCCCAAACCCGCCGACGCCCATTCACTCGCCGAGCTAGACCCCGGCGAGCGCGCCGCCCAGGCCTCCTGGTCACGCGTGCTGCCGCTTTCGTGGGACCCTCCTCCCAACTACCTCTTCGATCGCGACACGCAGCTCCAGCTCGCCGAGCTCAGCCATTGCGTCCACGCCCCCGACGGCGAAATCAACGTCGTCGATCCCGATGCGCTGCGACTGCTGGAGTCGATACTCGATGGCGCCGTCCACTACGACACGGACGCCACCGCAGCACGCCTGGTCGAGATAGCGCAGCAAGCAGGCGCAATAGTCACCACTGCTGAAGTCACCTCGGCGTTATCGACGGGCACATGGCCCGAGGAGCGCGACGGCTTGCGCGGCGTCATCTTGCAAGCGGCAGGCTTCGCGCACCATCTTCGTGAAGCGGCAAAGCTGGCGATGGAACGCGACGAGGCCCTCGCGTGGATACAGACTGGCGGCCAGTGCGATCACGCCTATCCGCCGGGCCCTCGCGAGCTACCCGGCCTCGGCTTTCTCAATCAGCTGTCGGGCACGCTGCGCATCGAGCTGAGCGAACCGGCGCGCCCAGTGTCCGAACGCGTCATGAATCTCGTCGCTGACCAAACCGCAACCATCAAGTCGATGAGCCTCGCGCTGACGGTCTTTTTGCGCCCGTCGAAGACGTTTCGCGAGCTCACCGACGAAGAGTTGGCCTACGTGGTGGTAGCCGAGCCGCGCCTTCGTCTGTGTGGCGAAGGCAGCGACGAGCCCGTCGAGCACCAGGCGCCCAACGGCGTCGCCTTCACGGTGCGCGATCTGGTGGATGCCATCGTCACCACCGAGCGCCAGTCGCGCGCCGCCAGCAACTGGATGGGCGGAATCGACGTGCACCACATCTTCTTCGAGGGCATCGGCCGCAACGAAGACGGCACCTGGTCCATCAGCTGGGGCTCATGAGCCACGGCTCCGGGACGCTGGTGATGTTGCTGGCGATGCTGGCCAGCTGTCACCGCGCACCGACGGTGGTGGAGCTGTCCGTTCAGCAGGCGGGCACGCCGGCCACGGCGATCGACGAGCGCGTGGCCAGCCTCGAAAACGCGGTCGCCAACCTCCCGAAGCTGGTCGGCACCGAAAGCCGTTCGCGCGCTGGCGTGGCCTCGATGCGGCTGTCGTTCGCGCCTGGCACCGACCTATTGGAAGCGCGGGCAGCGACGATGGCGGCAATCGATCAACGGTCCGATCTCACCGTCGTCGCCCGCCCACCCCGACAGGCCCGACCGATCCGCTTTGCGCTCAAGAGCCGCCAGCTCGCCTACGGTGACGTACGCCAGCTGGCCGAGATGCTGCGTGTGCAACTATTGACCGTCGCTGGCGTGGCCGAGGTCGATCTATGCGCTGGCCCCGTCGACGAAATCCAGATACGCGTCGACCTCGCGCGCTGCGAGGCCATGGGGATTGGCCTCCTCGACATCGCGCGCATCTTTCCACGTCTCACCACGGCTCGCGCGTCGTCGGGCAACCCATCCGACTTCGTCGTCCGTGGCAAACGTCCCACCATGAACGAGCTCCGCGCCGCGGTCATCGTCGAGGGTTCGCCGACACGCCTGGCAGATGTGGCCACCATCACCGTCGGTGCTGCAGCGACGGGATGCCAGGCGTTCTTCGACGGTCAGCCTATGGCGGTGGTCGAGGTGGTCTTACGTCCGGATGGTGTGCGCGCCGACATCGAGAGCGCCGTGCGCGGCAAAGCGACGACGCTGCCCATCGGTGTCCAGCTCACACTGCTCGAAGATCCGGTGGCCACCTTCACCCTGCGCCTCCCGCCGGCCTCTCACGAGCTGCTCCGAGCGATCGCCGGCAAGCTGTCTCGCCTGGCCTCGGAGGTCCCAGAGGTGCGCCACGTGCTGGTCGAGGTCAGCGACGAACAGAGCAGTCACGCCCAAGAAGCCCTGGTCCAGGTCGCGGCCGATCCGTCGTCGCTGGAGATGATCGTGGCTCGCCTGCTTATGGCGCCGTCGGTGGCGTTGCTCGACGTCGACGGCCCAGCCGCGCTGCGCCCGCATTCGGTGACCATACGCGGGCCCGATCGCGAGGCGCTGTGTCGCCTGTGTCGCCCACTCACCGACGGAAGCGGCGTGTGGTCCGAGGGCCTCATCGACAGCGCTCCCCAGATCGTGCACGAGGTCGACACAGCGGCGGCGACCAAGCTCGGCGCCAGCGCCGATGACATCGAGGCGACCTACGGGCTCATCGACGGAGCGGTCGTCGCCACGATTCCCGATCGACAGCGTGTGCTCGACGTGGTGCTACGCGTCGGTGACGGCACGGTGCCGCCCTACAAGCTGTCGGTGCGCGGCACCGGCGGTGCCAAGGTGCCGTTGTCGCTGTTAGTACGACAAAAAACCGTGAACACACCGACGCTGCTCCTGCGCGATCACGGCCAGCCCGCCGTTCGCCTGTACTGGTTCGGCCCCGAACGGCCCAAGCTGCCGCCGCTACCGCCCGGCTTCAGCGCGGTCTGGCGTGACTAGAACGGCTAGAGACCGGGGGTCGGCTCGTGCAAGATCTTCACCCGACCAAGCACCCGCTTCGACATATGCACCTTGCCCGCAGCGTCGACGACCACGGCGCCGACATCGGGCAGGCTCTCCACCATCTCGATCCCTTTTTTCCAGCCCATGATGAACACCGCATCGTCGACGGCATCGGCCAAAAAGGCATTGGGCGCGTAGATGGTCACCGACTTCGACGCGCGCGCCGGCTGGCCGGTCTTGGGGTCGAGGATATGGTGATAGCGTTTGCCGCCGAGAAAGAAGAAGCGCTCGTAATCGCCCGCCGTCGAAAACGCGTGATCGTCGAGCTGCATGACCGCGAACACCGCATCACGTGGACCACGCGGATCGCGGATGCCAGTGGTCCACGGCTTACCGAGCTTGTTGCCGGCACACATGAGGTCGCCGCCGGCCTGGATGAGCCCGTCCTTGAAGCCCGCCCGACGCAAGATCTCGGTCGCTTTGTCGACGGCGTAGCCCTTGGCGATGCCGCCGAGGTTGATGGCCATGCCCTTGTCTTTGAGAAACACCGTGGATTTTCCGTGATCGATGATCACCTTGCGATAGTCGACGAGCGCGAGCCGCCGCTTGAGCTCGTCGGCGTCGGGCACTTTTTTGACCATGTCGTCGTCGAATTTCCACAGCCCATGCAGCGCATAAAAGGTGATGTCGAAAGCGCCACCTGACATCTTGCTGGCGCGATCGGACATCTCGATGACTTCCAGCGTCTCCGGTGAGACCTTCACCGGCTCCACGCCCGCGGCCGCATTGATGCGCGAGACCTCGGAGTCCGGCTTCCAGGTGGTCATCATCGCCTCGAGCCGGTGGAACTCGGCGAAGCCGGCTTCGAAGGCTCGCAATGCGCGGTCCTCGTCACTGGTGTAGACCACGAAGCGGATCTCGGTGCCCATGGCCTGCGTGGTGCGGGTGACGAGCGGCGGCAAACCCTGGGCCCTCGCAACATCCGAGCTTGCAAAAACGCCGCAAACCAAAGCGAAGCAGCTCGCTGCCACGAACACATTTTTGCGCGATCGCAAGAGGAACATGAGCGGAAGTTCTAGCATGGCTCCAGCGAGGGAGCGCGGCGCGAATCCTGTGCTACGCTCGGACTCAATCAGGCTCCTATGCGGAACGACGACTTCGACGACTGCATCGAGATGGCACGTGCGCTCCTCGGCGGATACGAGGGCGCTGGCGATCTCTGGGAAGCCAACGAGTACGTGAACCGCGGCCTCCGGGCCCGGCCCAACGAACCCGAGGCGTGGATCTTGAAGTCGCAGATCCTGTCGTCCCTCGACGACGATCCAGCGGCGCTGGCGGCGGCAGAGATGGCCGTCAAGCGGTCGCCGCGCGTGTCCGAAGCCCACTATGTGAAGGCCGCAGTGCTCGCCGATCTCGAGCGCTATCACGAGGCGCTCAAGGCCGTGGAACGTGCGTTCCGTCACATGGGCGCCGACGATGACTGGATCCTCGAAGACCTCTATTACGAGAAAGCGGCCATCCTCGATGCGCTCGATCGCGCCGACGAAGCCGAAGCCACGTTCGAGACCGGCCTCAAGCGCTGCCCAGAATCGTCGCTGTTGAAGTCAGGCCTCGAGCCACTCCGTCGCGAACGCGTCCGCCGCACCTTCAAAGTCATCCCCGGCGGCCGAGCGTAAGCAGGCAGTGAATGACGTGGCTGAGCGCCGCGTCAGTAGGCGATGCGGTCGTGGCAGGCGGTGTGCTCCCTTCTTTATCTCAGCCTGTATCTCGGTCTAGCGCTCGGTCTGCTCTTCGCTGGGTCCGGCTGTGCGACGGCACCGGTGGTCGCCAAGTCCCAGCCACGGTCTTGCTACGACGTGTATGTCGAGAAGCAGTGGATCGGTAAACGCTGCCATCCAACTCCCGTCGCCTGCGAATCCGCGCGCGCTGCCGACCCACATCACACGACGGCGTGTTTCCAGTTTCAGGTCGAGAAGCGTTTTTGTGCCGGTCATGCGGGCTGTTTCGAAACGCAGTCGTTGTGTCGCGCATCCGTGACCAGAGCCCCGAACGGCAGCGACTGCCTGGCTGCCACCCGACCTACGACTGGATGGGCGACATCCACGACCTCCCGCCCGACGTCGCCTGGCAGTTCTGCCG
>Ga0123338_10000352_pt1 | contig 47662 bp, 44 predicted proteins | sample grotaG_FD_89793 | JGI IMG/M metagenome (GOLD analysis project Ga0123338, IMG submission 89793) | Glacier valley bacterial and archeal communities from Borup Fiord, Nunavut, Canada, to study Microbial Dark Matter (Phase II) -... | ecosystem: Environmental > Aquatic > Freshwater > Ice > Glacier ... | reverse complement strand
GCGCGTGCCGTACTTCACCAACAACTCGAGCTCGGGCTCGGTCAGCGTCGCCGGCCTGTCGGTGTTCGGCCTGGCCATCGAATCGCCGGTCAGCAAATACCTGTTCTGCCTTTCTTTCCTGTGCGTCTTCGGCCTGCTCGCCAAGAACCTCGTGCGCGGCCACATCGGCCGCGAGTGGATGGCGATCCGCGACATGGACGTCGCCGCCGCGGTGATCGGCATCCGGCCGATGTACGCCAAGCTCACGGCGTTCGCGGTGAGCTCGTTCATCGTCGGCGTCGCCGGCGCGCTCTGGGGCTTCGTCTACCTCGGCTCGTGGGAGCCCGCGGCGTTCTCGATCGACCGCTCGTTCCAGCTTCTCTTCATGGTCATCATCGGCGGCCTCGGCTCGATCATGGGCAGCTTCTTCGGCGCTGCCTTCATCACCGTCCTGCCGTTGCTGTTGAGCCAGGTGCCGCGATGGCTGGGCATCCCGCTCTCGGTGGTGACCGCGTCGCACCTCGAGATCATGATCTTCGGCGCCTTGATCGTGTTCTTCCTTGTCGTCGAGCCGCACGGCCTCGCGCGCCTGTGGTCGACGGCCAAGGAAAAGCTGCGCCTGTGGCCCTTCCCGCACTGATCCATTGCAGACAACTACCGATTGAAAGCCACCGCATTTCGCGTTGAGATGGCCTGTTTTCATCCACGCCCTTTCGCGTGCTCATTTCACCTGTGGAGACAACCATGATCCTGAAGACTTTCAAGGGCCTGCTGCTCGGCGCCACATTGGCGGCGACGGCGCTGACCGCACCGTCGGCGGCGATGGCGCAGGCCAAGGAGCAATTCTTCCCGCTGCTCGTCTACCGCACCGGTGCGTATGCGCCGAACGGCACGCCGTGGGCCAATGGCAAGCAGGACTACCTGAAGATGATCAACGCCCGCGACGGCGGCGTGAACGGCGTCAAGCTCACCTTCGAGGAATGCGAATACGGCTACGCGACTGACCGTGGCGTCGAGTGCTACGAGCGGCTGAAGGGCCGGCCCGGCGTGGCCCTCTTCGAGCCGCAATCGACCGGCGTGACGTTCGCGCTGACCGAGAAGGCGCCCGGTGACAAGATGCCGCTGCTGACCGTGGGCTATGGCCTGTCGGCGGCCCAGGACGGCTTCGCCTTCAAGTGGAACTTCCCGATCATGGGCAGCTACTGGACCGGCGCCGACATCATCATCCAGAACCTGGCGAAAAAGGAAGGCGGCTTCGACAAGCTCAAGGGCAAGAAGGTCACCTTGGTCTATCACGACTCGCCGTTCGGCAAGGAGCCGATTCCGCTGCTTCAGGAACGCGCCAAGCTGAACGGCTTCGAGCTGCAGTTGCTGCCGGTCGCCGCGCCCGGCGCCGAGCAGAAGGCGACCTGGCTGCAGATCCGCCAGAGCAAGCCCGACTACGTCCTGCTTTGGGGCTGGGGCATCATGAATTCGACCGCGCTCAAGGAGGCTCAGGCGACCGGATACCCGCGCGACAAGATGTATGGCGTGTGGTGGGCCGGCGCCGAGCCGGACGTGAGGGATTCAGGCGAAGGCGCCAAGGGCTACAACGCTTTGGCCCTGCACAGTGCCGGCCAGCAGCCGAGAGTGATCCAGGACATCCTGAAGACCGTGCACGACAAGGGCCAGGGCTCCGGCCCGCGCGACGAGGTCGGCTCGGTGCTCTACACACGAGGCATCCTGATCCAGATGCTCGGCGTCGAAGCGGTGCGGCGCGCCCAGGAGCGTTTCGGCAAAGGCAAGGTCATGACGAGCGAGCAGGTCCGCTGGGGCCTCGAGAACCTGGCGCTCGACCAGAAGAAGCTCGACGCGCTCGGCTTCGCCGGCGTGCTGCGGCCGATCTCCACATCGTGCGCCGACCACATGGGCTCGACCTGGGCCCGCATCCAGACCTGGGACGGCACGAAGTGGGGCATGAGCTCCGACTTCACCGAGGCCGACGAGCAGATCATCAAGCCGATGGTGAAGGCCGCTGCCGACAAATACGTCGCTGATAAAAAGTTGACCCGCCGCACGTCGGCCGACTGCCAGACCTGAGCATGCGAACGACAAGGTGGCCTGCAGGGCCACGCCCCTCCTTCTCGGAGGAAGGGGCGCGAAGCGGGGCGGGAGTCATCCTGCTCCGGAGGAAGGCGGCGTGAGCGCCGCCCTCCTCGATGTCAACGGCATCGAAGTCATCTATTCGCACGTCATCCTGGTGCTGAAGGGCGTGTCGCTGCAGGTGCCCGAAGGCAAGGTCGTGGCGCTGCTCGGCGGCAACGGCGCCGGCAAGACGACGACCCTGCGGGCGGTGAGCAACCTTCTTCGCGCCGAGCGTGGCGAGGTCACCAAGGGCTCGATCGAGCTGCGCGGCGAGCGCATCGAGAAGCTGTCGACGTCCGACATGGTCGAGCGCGGCGTCATCCAGGTCATGGAAGGCCGGCATTGCTTCGCCCACCTGACGATCGAGGAGAACCTGTTGACCGGTGCCTACACGAGGAAGGACGGCAAGGCCGCCATCGCCGTGACGCTGGAGAAGGTCTACCGCTACTTCCCGCGCCTGAAGGAGCGCCGCGGCCTGCAGGCGGCCTACACCTCGGGCGGCGAGCAGCAGATGTGCGCGATCGGCCGCGCCCTGATGGCCAACCCGAAGATGGTGCTGCTCGACGAGCCGTCGATGGGGCTGGCGCCGCAGATCGTCGAGGAGGTGTTCGAGATCGTCAAGGACCTCAACCAGAAGGAAGGCGTGACCTTCCTGCTCGCCGAGCAGAACACCAACATGGCGCTGCGCTATGCCGACTACGGCTACATCCTCGAGAGCGGCCGCGTCGTCATGGACGGTGCCGCCGCGTCGCTGCGCGAGAACGCCGACGTGCGCGAGTTCTATCTCGGCACCGGCAGCGCCGACGGCGAGAGGAAGAGCTACCGCGACGTCAAGAGCTACAAGCGCCGCAAGCGCTGGCTGTCCTGAAAGGAATTGCCGAGATGGCCCGTGCCGACGCCGAAGCATTGAAGCCGCTGGCACCGTTGCTGCGCCAGCTGCGCGAGATCAAGGGCGTGAAGGAGATGAGCCCGGGCATCTTCCACGGCCGCAACGAAGCCTTCATCCATTTCCATGTCGAGGGCGGTGCCCTCCTCGCCGACCTGAAAAAGGCCGGCGGCTCGGGCTTCGATCGCTACCCGCTGGCGGACCCGGCCGCGCAGCGCAAGCTCGTCGACGATGCCAGGCTGCGGGCACGCCGCTTCGACGACGACGCATGAGCGATTTCTTCGACGCCTTCGAGACCCGCGCGCCGGCCGAGCGCGAGGCCGCGCAGATGGCTGCCCTCGTGCGCCAGCTCGCTCATGCGCAGGCCCATGCGCCGGCTTTCTCGGCCTCGCTTGCCGGCGTCGACACGAACGCCATCATTTCGCGAAGCGCGCTCGCTGCGCTTCCCGTGATCCGCAAACACGAGTTGCTCGAGAGGCAACGCGCGGCGGTCACCGGCAGCGGCGATGTCTTCGGCGGCTTCTCGGCGATCGGCTGGGGTGCGTCGATGCCGCCGGTTCGCCGCGCCCTCAAAGTGTTCGCATCGCCCGGTCCGATCTACGAGCCCGAAGCAGCACGCGCCGACTACTGGCGGATGGCGCGCGCTCTCTTCGCTGCCGGCTTTCGCGCCGGCGACCTCGTCCACAACAGCTTCAGCTACCACTTCACGCCGGCCGGCTCGATGATGGAAAGCGGCGCCAACGCGATCGGCTGCGCCGTCTTTCCGGCGGGCATCGGCCAGACCGAGATGCAGGTGCAGGCGATGGCGGAGCTGCGGCCGGACGGCTACGTCGGCACGCCGAGCTTTCTGAAGCTGCTGCTCGACAAGGCCGATGAAACCGGCATCGCCCTGCTCACGCTCACCAAGGCGATGGTCGGCGGCGAGGCCTTTCCAGCGGCGCTCCGCGACTGGCTGGCCGGCCGCGGCATCGCTGCCTACCAGAGCTACGGCACCGCCGACCTCGGCCTCGTCGCCTACGAGACCGCAGCGCGCGAGGGGCTCGTCGTCGACGAAGGCGTGATCGTCGAGATCGTCAGGCCCGGCACCGGCGAGACCGTGCCGGAAGGCGAGGTCGGCGAGGTCGTCGTGACGACGCTGAATCCCGACTACCCGCTGATCCGCTTCGGCACCGGCGACCTGTCGGCGGTGCTGGCGGGGCCGTGCCCGACCGGCCGCACCAACCAGCGCATCCGCGGCTGGCTCGGCCGCGCCGACCAGTCGGCGAAGGTCCGCGGCATGTTCGTGCATCCGTCGCAGGTGGCAGCGATCGTGCGCCGCCATCCCGAGCTCGGCCGGTCCCGGCTGATCGTCGAGAGCGAGACCGGCGCCGACCGGATGACGCTGCACGCCGAGGTCGCCCATGCGGCCGAGGGGCTCGCCGAGCGAGCCGTGCAGACGATCCGCGAGGTCACCAAGCTGCGCGGCGAGATCGTGCTGTGCGCGCCGGGGACGCTGCCCAACGACGGCAAGGTGATCGACGACCGTCGCCCGATCGGCTGAGCCGCGCCTCTGCGATGTCAGTGGTTTCCATGCTGGCGGCAGCGGGCGTCGTCCGCACAATCGCGCGATCTTCGAAACCTCTTTCGGATGGACACGCCATGAACGCCACTTTCTCCCGCGCCGCCGCGCTCGTTGCCCTCGCTTTTTCGGCAGCCTCGCCCGCATTCGCCGAGTACCCCGACAAACCGATCACGATCGTGGTGCCGTTCGCGGCCGGCGGCCCGACCGACAAGGTCGCCCGCGACCTCGGCGAGGCGCTGAGGAAGCCGCTCGGCGGCCAGAGCGTGATCATCGAGAACGTGGCCGGCGCCGGCGGCACGATCGGCGCCAACAAGGTCGCCAAGGCCAGCAACGACGGCTACACGCTGCTGCTCCATCACATCGGCCTCAGCACGGCGCCGAGCCTGTACCGCACGATGGCCTACAAGACGCTCGACGACTTCGAGTACCTCGGCATGATCAACGAGGTGCCGATGACGCTGATCGGCCGGCCGACGCTGCCCGCCAGCAACTACGCCGAGCTAGCCAAGTGGATCGATGCCAACAAGGGCAAGATCAACCTCGCCAACGCCGGCATCGGCGCTGCCTCGCACCTGTGCGGTCTCTTGTTCCAGAGCCAGGTCAAGGTCGAGATGACGACGGTGCCATACAAAGGAACCGGCCCGGCGATGACCGACCTGATCGGCGGCCAGGTCGACCTCATGTGCGACCAGACCACCAACACCAGTACCCAGATCGAGGCCGGCAAGGTCAAGGCCTTCGCCGTGACGACGAGCAAGCGGCTGACGACGCCGGCGCTGAAGAACCTGCCGACGCTCGACGAAGCCGGCGTCAAGGGCTTCAACGTCTCGGTCTGGCACGGCCTCTATGCGCCGAAGGGAACCCCGAAGGCAGTGACTGACAAGCTGAACGCAGCGCTTCGCACGGCGCTGAAAGACGCCGACTTCATCAAGCGCGAGGAAGCGCTCGGCGCCGTGATCATCACCGACGCCCGGCTCGGTGGCCCGGAGCACAAGAAGTTCGTCGAGGCCGAGATCGCCAAGTGGTCGCCGATCATCAAGGCGGCCGGCCAGTACGCCGACTGATCGCCGCGCCGCTTCGTCAGACGCAGCGGCGTCAGCACGAGTCCTTGACGGCGTTGAACTGCGCCTCGACGTCTTTCGGCAGCAGCTGGATCGACGCTCGCAGGCCCTCGACTTCGTTCATGAGCGCCTGCTCGACCTCGCCACGCAGCGCCGCGGCGCGGCCGAGCGTCCAGGTCGACGGCGCGTGCATGTGCATGTCGAGAAAGCGCCGGCGGCCGGCCCGGCGCGTCACCATGTCGTCGAAGCGGATGTCCTGCTCGGCGAAGCGCGCCAGGGTACGGTCGATGTTCGCCTGCACCTCGGGCTCGAGTGCCTTGTCCATCAGGCCGTCGATCGACAGGAAGACGACGCGGGCGCCTTCGCGGACGATGTTCGCGGCGACGCCGATGGCGATCGCCGGGTCGAGCCAGAGCCAGCCGGTGAGGTGCACGAGGATCAGGCCGACGACGACGCCACCTGAGGTCCAGACGTCGGCATAGAGATGGCGGGCATCGGCCTCGAGGGCAATCGAGCGGTGCTGGCGCGACGCTGCCATCATCTTCCAGGCGAGCAGGCCGTTGAGCGCCGAACTCGCCACCGTGAGGCCCACGCCGACCCCGATGCCCTCGATCGGCTGCAGGTCCATGAAGCGCAGCAGCGCCGCCCAGACGATCGCGACTGCGGCCGCGGCGATGAGCAGGCCCTCGAAGGCGCTCGCGAAGTATTCCGCCTTGGTGTGGCCGAACGGATGGTCGTCGTCGGCGGGGCGTTCGGCGATCGTCACCATCGCCAGCGCGAAGAGCGCCGATGCCAGGTTGACGAACGATTCCATGGCATCGGAGAGCAGGCCGATCGAGCCGGTCACCCACCACGCGAAGGTCTTGAGGACGATGGCGACTACGGCCGTTGCGACCGACAGCCGGAGAAGGACCTTGACCTGCACGGCGGGTCGGGGCCGCTATGCCGACAAGGTCACGCGTGCGAACTTGCGCTTGCCGACCTGGACGACGAAGGTGCCTGCCGGCAGCTTGAGGCCGCGGTCGGAAATGACGACGCCGTCGACGCGCACACCGCCGCCGTCGACCAGACGCAGCGCCTCGCTTGTCGATGGTGCGAGCCGGGCCTGCTTCAGGACCGCGCCGATGCCGAGCGGCGCTCCGGCGAAAGCGACCTCGTCGATGCGATCGGGGACGCCGCCGGCGGCGCGACGGTCGAAGTCGACTTCCGCGGCGTCGGCCGCAGCGGCGTCGTGGAAGCGTGCGGTGATCTCCTTGGCCAGTGCCACCTTGGCGTCGCGCGGATTGCGGCCGCCGTCGGTCTCGGCGCGCAGGCGCGCGATGTCGTCGTCGGAGCGGTTGCTGAGGAGCTCGAAGTAGCGCCACATGAGCACGTCGCTGATCGACATCAGCTTGGCAAAGACGTCGTTGGCCGGTTCGGTGAGGGCGATGTAGTTGCCCTTCGACTTCGACATTTTCTCGACGCCGTCGAGCCCTTCGAGCAGCGGCATCGTCATGATGCACTGCGGCTCCTGGCCGTACTCGGCCTGCAGGCTGCGGCCGACCAGCAGGTTGAACTTCTGGTCGGTGCCGCCGAGCTCGAGGTCGGCCTTGAGCGCCACCGAGTCGTAGCCCTGCATCAACGGATACAGGAACTCGTGGACGCTGATCGGCGTGCCGGCCTTGAAGCGCTTGCTGAAGTCGTCTCGCTCCATCATCCGCGCCACCGTGTAGCGGGCGGCCAACTCGACCATGCCGCGGGCGCCGAGCGGGTCGCTCCATTCCGAGTTGAAGCGGATCTCGGTCTTGGCGGGGTCGAGCAGCAGGCCGGCCTGGGCCTGGTAAGTCTTCGCGTTGGCCTCGATCTGCTCGCGCGTGAGCGGCGGCCGGGTGGCGTTGCGGCCAGACGGGTCGCCGATCATCGACGTGAAGTCGCCGATCAAGAAGATGACGGTGTGGCCGAGGTCCTGCAACTCGCGCATCTTGCTCAGCACAACGGTGTGGCCGAGGTGGATGTCGGGTGCTGTCGGATCGAGGCCGAGCTTGATCCGAAGCGGCACGCCGGTCGCTTCCGACCTTGCCAGCTTGGCCAGCCAGTCGGCTTCCGGCAGGAGCTCGCTGCAGTGCCGTTTCGACACCGCCATCGCTTTCCGAACCGACTCGGTTACGGGGTGTTGCGAAGGTTGCGTCAAGAGGTCAGGAAAGGCCGGCATTACAGGGGGAATTTCGGATCGCGCACCATTTCGGGCCGCTATACTGGCGGCGCAGTGTCCTACGCCCGAGTGATGACGCTGCCTACGAGGTCGGCGAGCCCACGATTCTAGTGGCCACTCCGGCGATGACGATCCACCGACGCGCCCGTCTTACCGAGCGGCCGCCGACCGATACGAGCCTCGTGCTCTCGCTGACATTGAAATCGCTGGCCTCATTCGATACCGCCTGGGCTTATGCCTCGGCCCACGCTGCAAGCTTCACATCGCGCTACCCAAAGACGCTGGCAGCCACCGTCTCGCTGGGTCTGGCCGGCTTCGCCGCCACCGCCTTCGGCGTCGCGCCGATGGTGCCGGACGCTTCCACGTTGCCCATTCACACGGTGGTCGAATCGATCACTCCCTCCGACCTCGGCCCCCAGCTCGATGCCTTGGCCGCTCAGGACCTGGTCCTTTTCCGCAATGAACTGACCCGCGCCGGCGACACCGCCGATTCGCTGCTCACCCGCCTGAACATCGCCGATGCCGCAGCCGCTGCGTTCCTGCGCACCGACCCGGCGGCCCGCAAGCTGCTCGAGGGCCGGGGCGGCAAGCAAGTCCAGGTGAGGACCGACGGCTCCGGCCGGATGGTCGAGCTGGTCGCCCGCTACGCTGCGCCCGGCGATGACAAGCTGCCGACCCAGTTCACGCGCCTGCGGATCGAGCGCGTCGCCGGCAAGCTGGTCGCTCGGGCAACGCTGGCGCCGCTATCGTCGCAGCCGTTGATGGCCAGCGGCACGATCCGCACCTCGCTGTTCGCGGCCACCGACGAATCGGGCATTCCCGACGCCGTCGCCATCCAGCTCGCCGAGATCTTCGCGACCGACATCGATTTCCGCCACGAGTTGAGGAAGGGCGCGACCTTCTCAGTGGTCTACGAAGCGCTCAGCGCCGATGGCGAGGCGATCGGCTGGGGCCCGGGCGGCGGTCGGGTGCTGGCGGCCGAGTTCGTCAACAAGGGCCAAACCTTCTCCGCCATGTGGTGGAAAGACGGCGACGGCAAGGGCGCCTACTTCGGCCTCGACGGCCAAAGCAAGCAGCGAAAGTTCCTGGCCAGTCCGCTCGAGTTCTCGCGCATCACATCGGGCTTTTCGATGCGCATGCACCCGATCCTCAACACCTGGAAGCAGCACAACGGCGTCGACTACGGCGCCCCGACCGGCACCGCCGTTCGCGCGGTCGGCGACGGTGTCGTCGAGTTCGCCGGCTGGCAGAACGGCTACGGCAACGTCATCCACATCAGGCACAGCAACGAGCGCTCGACGGTCTATGCGCACCTGAGCCACATCGATGTCGCCAAGGGCCAGAAGGTCGACCAGGGCGTCACGATCGGCGAAGTCGGCATGACCGGCTGGGCGACGGGCCCGCACCTGCACTTCGAAGTCAAGATCGATGGCGTCCAGCAAGACCCGCTGCTGGTGGCGCAGACGTCCGAAGCGGCCGTCGTCGCGCCGGCTTCCAAGGCCCGCTTCACGCAGGTGGCGCTGAACATCCGCGGCCAGCTCGGCGTCGCCGAGACGCTGGCGCGCGCGCACCTCCGCGGCGAATAGCGCAGCGGTGCCGTGAGCACCGTCTTCGTCGGCCTGATGTCGGGCACGTCGCTCGACGGCATCGATGCCGTCGCGGCCGACTTCGGCGCCGATCCCGACGCCACGCGCCTGCAGGTCCTCGGTCATGCCTGGCTCGATTTTCCGGCGCCCCTGCGCGCCGAACTGCTGGCGCTGAACCGCGCGTCGGCCGACGAGATCCATCGCGGCGCTCTCGCCGCCAATGCCCTGGCCCGGGCCTGCGCAGAGCTGGTCGAGACGCTCCGCCGCGAAACGCGACTCGGCCGCGACGACATCTCAGCGATCGGCTCGCACGGCCAGACGGTGCGGCACCGTCCGGGTGAATTCGACGGCACCGGCTACACCGTTCAACTCAATGCGCCGGCGCTGCTCGCCGAGCTGACCGGCATCGACGTCGTTGCCGATTTCCGCAGCCGCGACGTCGCCGCCGGTGGCCAGGGCGCGCCTCTGGTGCCGGCCTTCCACCGCGCCGTGTTCGGCCACGAGGGCGAAGGCGTCGCCGTGCTGAACCTCGGCGGCATCGCCAACCTCACCGCTGTCGATGCCCATGGCGTCACGATCGGCTTCGACTGCGGGCCGGCCAATGCGCTCCTCGACCTCTGGTGCATGCGTTCCAAGGGCGCGCAGTTCGATGCCGGTGGCGCCTGGGCGGCTACGGGTCGTGTCGACGGGCAGTTGCTCGCGGCCTGTCGCTCGGAGCCGTACTTCACGCGGCCAGCGCCGAAAAGCACCGGTCGCGATCTGTTCAACGCCGACTGGCTGGATGCCCGACTGGCTGCGGTTGGCGGGCATCGACTGCCGCCCGAAGATGTGCAGGCAACGCTGGCCGAGCTGACCGCCAGCACCAGTGCAGATGCCTATCGCGCCGCTGCGGCCGCCGCCCGCGAGCTGATCGTGTGCGGTGGTGGCGCCTTCAACCTCGATCTGATGACGCGCCTCAGCCGATTGCTGGCGCCGATCCATGTCGTTGCCAGCAGCGAGCGAGGCCTGCCGCCGGACCAGGTCGAGGCCACCGCCTTTGCCTGGTTGGCGCGTGCCTTCGTCCAGCGGCAGCCCGGCAACGTCGCAACGGTGACGGGTTCGGCAGGTCCCCGTGTGCTCGGCGCCCTCTACCCCGCGCGCTGAATGCAGCGGCTATAAAAAAGCCGCCTTTCGGCGGCTCGTCGTGGACGCGGTTCCGTTCAGGCCGAGAAGCTGGAGCCGCAGCCGCAGGTGGTCGTCGCGTTCGGGTTCTTGATCACGAACTGGGCGCCCTGCAGGTCGTCCTTGTAGTCGATCTCGGCGCCGGCCAGGTACTGCAGGCTCATCGCGTCGATGAGCAGCGTGACGCCGTTCTTGGCCATTGAGGTGTCGTCGTCGTTGACGATCTCGTCGAAGGTGAAGCCGTATTGGAAGCCGGAGCAACCGCCGCCCTGCACGAACACGCGCAGCTTGAGATCGGGATTGCCTTCCTCGTCGACGAGTTCCTTCACCTTGTTGGCGGCGCTGTCGGTGAAGACCAGCGGCGGCGGCGGCGCATCGAACTCTGCGGTCTCGACAATGTTTTCGGCAACTGCGCTCATGCAACGCTCCTGATGGGTTCGGCGAACGACGATTATCGGTGAATCGCGGCAGGACTCGCAGACCCGGCCATTTGTCAGATGCGGCGCGAGCGCCGCAAACGCAAGAGCCGCCCGAAAGCGGCTCTTTCACACCAGCGAAAAACCGATCAGCGCTTGCTGAATTGCTTGCGACGACGGGCGCCGTGCAGGCCGACCTTCTTGCGCTCGACTTCGCGCGCATCACGCGTCACGAAGCCGGCACGGCTCAGGTCGGGCTTGAGCGCCATGTCGTAGTCCATCAGCGCGCGGGTGATGCCGTGGCGGATGGCGCCGGCCTGGCCGGTCTCGCCGCCACCGTGGACATTGACCTTGACGTCGAAGGCGGCGTCGTTGGCGGTCAGCACGAGGGGCTGGCGCACGACCATGATCGAGGTCTGGCGGCCGAAGTACTCCTCCACGGGCTTGCCGTTGACGAGGATCACGCCGCTGCCCTTCTTCATGAAGACGCGCGCCACCGACGACTTGCGGCGGCCGGTTCCGTAGTTCCAGTTGCCGATCATTTCGCAGCGCCTTGAAGGATGTCGAGCGTTTTGGGTTGCTGCGCGGTATGCGGGTGGGTATCGCCCGCGTAGACCTTCAGCTTCTTGATCATTGCGTAGCCGAGCGGACCCTTGGGCAGCATGCCCTTGACGGCCTTCTCGATGGCACGGCCGGGATGGCGGGCCTGCATGTCCTTGAACTTGATGCCGTGGATGCCGCCCGGATAGCCGGAGTGCCGGTAGTAGATCTTGTCTTCGGCCTTGTTGCCGGTGACGCGGATCTTGTCGGCGTTGACGATGACGATGAAGTCACCCGTATCGACGTGAGGCGTGTAGATGGGTTTGTGCTTGCCGCGCAGGCGTAGGGCGACTTCACTGGCCACCCTGCCCAAGACCTTGTCGGTCGCGTCGATCACGAACCACTCATGCGTCACTTCGGCGGGTTTGGCGCTGAAGGTTTTCATGGAGAGTTTCTGGCTTCGAGTCTCGCCTTTGCAATGTGGAAGGGCCGCTGCACTCGGCGCCGCGTCGAATGGCGGGCTCTCCTGCTTGGGCCTCTTCCTGCACGCCCGAACGAGCGTCTTTTCGCCGAGACAATTCGCGAAAAGCCATCGAGTATAGCAGCGGCAAATTGCACGACCGGCTGCAGCCGTCGACCCGCACAGCCCGACTTGGGCGCACTCCCTAGACAACGCCTCTACACTGCGGGTTAACCCTAGCAAACTGGATGCAGGTTAACTTCCATGACCTTCCTCACTCCCGACCGCATCGACACCCCGAACGCAGCCCCCGACCACGGCGGAGCCGGCGCGCCTGACAGGTCGCACGCGGGCTGGTCCTGGGTGCCGGTGCGCTCGCTCGGTCCTCGCCACCGTCCGCGCATCGCCGCGCATCTGCTTGCGCTCGACGAGCGATCACGCTACCTGCGCTTCGGCTATGCCGCCAGCGACGCTCAGATCGCACGCTACGTCGACACCATCGATTTCGAGCACGACGAGGTGTTCGGCATCTTTAACCGGCGCCTCGAGCTGATCGCGATGGCTCACCTCGCCCACCGCGGACCCGACGCGGCCCCCGGACGCACCACGATGTCGGAGTTCGGTGTCTCGGTGCTGCCGAAGGCACGCCGGCGCGGCTTCGGCAGCCGACTCTTCGAGCACGCGATGCTGCATGCCCGCAACCGCGGCGTCGGCGCGATCTTCATCCATGCCCTCAGCGAGAACACGGCGATGTTGAAGATCGCCCGGCGCGCTGGTGCCACCGTCGAGCGCGACGGTTCGGAAACCGAGGCCTGGCTGCAGTTGCCGCCCGACACGATCGCGTCCCACCTCGACGAGCTGTTCGGCGATCGAGCTGCCGAAATCGACTACCGGATAAAGCTCCACGCCCGTCGCGTCGACAGCCCGACTGACGACGACCGAAGCGATCCATCGCCCGCCCGCTAACATCCCCCTCCCTTCCCCGCCGCTGCCGGTCGGGTAGGAGCTTGGGAGGCGACGGCCGGTGATGGACGTGGTTGCTTGGATCGCTGCAGGAGTCGGCACGACGCTGGCCGTGGTCGCGCTGGCCTGGGTCGCGTTCATTCGCCAGCGGCCTCCGTCGGTCCCGGCGCTACCGACGGAATGGGCGCTGTCGGCCCGGCCGGTCTTCAGCAACGACGAGCGCCGCGTCTACAAGCTGCTGCGGGAGGCACTGCCGCATCACATCGTGTTGTCGAAGTTGCCGCTGGTGCGTTTCTCTCAGCCCAGCGATCCGGAGGAAATGCGCTTCTGGTACGACCTGCTCGGCGCCATCCATGTGACCTTCGCCATCTGCAGTGCCAACGGCCGGGTTCTCGCAGCCATCGACCTCGACACCGACCGCGGCAATTCGCGCCGCGTCTTGCAGATCAAGCAGTCGGTCCTCGGCACCTGCCGCATCCGCTATCTGCGCTGCCCGGTCGACAACCTGCCGTCGGCCGCCGAACTTCAGCTGCTGGTGCCGAGCAGTACCTCGGCGACGGCGCGCGGGCCGCTGCCGGCGATGCCGCCGCGCGACATCGAAGAAGCCCGCGATTCGCTGGCGACGACGGTGGCGACGCGGCGGGCCCAACGCAGCGCTCTGTGGCAGGACTCGTCGCTGTTCCAGGATTCCTTCTTCGCCCCCGACAGCCGCCAGGACAGCCTCGGCAACAGCGAATACGCAGGTCTCGCCGGCCTGTCGCCACTGCCGTCGAAGGTGGCGCGATCCTTCGCCGTGCCGGGACGCGACGACGATGGCGACGAGATCGGCGCCGTCGTCGTCGACACCACGACGCCGCCGGCGTCGCGCTCGCATCACTAGCGCCGCCGGCGCCGTCGCGCCCTACGCCGAGCTGACGCCGGCGGTCGCCCTGGACGCTCTCGACGCCGTCGGCCTGCACGGCGACGGCCGGCTGATCCAGCTCAATTCGTACGAGAACCGGGTCGTCCAGGTCTTCCTCGAAGACGGCCGCGCCGTCGTCGCCAAGTTCTACCGCCCGGCGCGCTGGAGCGACGCGCAGATCCTCGAGGAACACGCGTTCACCACCGAGCTGGCGGGGCACGAGATCCCCGTCGCGGCGCCGCTGCCGCTCGTGCGCGACGCCGACTCGCCGCATGCGTCGACGGTCACGCTTGCCGGCGCGACGCTGGCGCACATGAAGCTGCCGTCGGGCGCCGAGCTGCGCTTCGGCGTGGCCGAGCGCCAGGCCGGCCGCGCGCCCGAGCTCGAAGATCCGGAAGTGCTGCGCTGGCTCGGCCGCTACATCGGCCGCCTGCACGCCGTCGGCGCGACGGCCCCGTTCGAGCACCGGCTGACGATCGACGTCGCCACCTACGGCGACGCCAGCCGCAGCTTCCTGCTCGATCAGCGTCTCGTCACCGACGACGTTGCCGAGCGCTGGAGCGGCCTGTCGGCGCAGGCGCTCGACGCTTGCCGGCGCGCCTTCGAGCCGGCCGATGCGAAGGCGCTGCGACTGCACGGCGACTGCCATCCCGGCAACGTCCTCTGGACCGGCGCCGGCCCGCACTTCGTCGACTTCGACGATGCCGTCACCGGCCCCGCGGTGCAGGACCTCTGGATGCTGCTGTCGGGCGACCGCGCTGCGATGACGCGCCAGCTCCTCGACGTGCTCGAGGGCTACGAAGCCTTCATGGAATTCGACTGGAAGGAGCTGCGCCTCGTTGAGCCGCTGCGCACGCTGCGGATGCTCCATCACAGCGCCTGGATCGCGAAGCGCTGGAGCGACCCGGCGTTCCCGATCGCGTTCCCATGGTTTGCGAGCCCGGCCTACTGGGCCGACCAATGCACGCGCCTGTCGGAGCAGCTCGTGGCGATGGCGGAGCCGCCGCTCGGCGGCCCCTCGTGAACGAGAAAAGCTAGGCCAGCAACAGCGAGTTCACGCGCTTGACGTAGGCGGCGGGATCGTCGAGCTGGCCGCCTTCGGCCAGGAGCGCCTGGTCGAAGAGGATGTTCGCCAGCACGTCGAAGTGCTCGCTCGTCGCCAGCTTCTTCACCAGTGCGTGTTCGGCGTTGACTTCGAGGATCGGCTGACCCGCCGCCGGGGCGCCCTGGCCCGACTGCTTCAACAGGCGCGCGAGATGGCCGCTCATGTCGCCTTCGTCGACGACGAGGCAGGCCGGCGAGTCGACCAGCCGCGTCGTGACGCGAACGTCTTTCGCACGCTCCTTGAGCGCAGTCTTCAGGCGCTCGAGCGTCGGCTTGAAGACCTCGGCGGCTTCCTCGGCCTGCTTCTTCTCGCCTTCGTCTTCGAGCTTGCCGAGATCGACCGAGCCCTTGGCGACGCTCTGTAGCGCATGGCCGTCGAACTCGTAGAGGTGCGAGAGCAGCCACTCGTCGACGCGGTCGACCAGCAGCAGCACCTCGATGCCCTTCTTCCTAAAAATCTCGAGCTGCGGGCTGTTCTTCGCAGTCGCCAGCGTGTCGGCGGTGACGTAGTAGATCGCCTCCTGGCCTTCTTTCATCCGCGACACGTAGTCGGTGAGCGAGACCGACTGCTCGGTCGCGTCGGTGGCGGCGGTGGAGTGGAAGCGAAACAGCTTTTGCAACCGCTCGCGGTTGACGTGGTCTTCACCGATGCCTTCCTTCAACACCACGCCGAAGTCCTTCCAGAAGGCGGCGTAGCGCGCCTTCTCCGCCGCGTCTTCGTTGTCGGCGAGCGCTTCCAGCATCGACAGCACGCGCTTGGTCGAGCCTTCGCGGATCGCCTTCACGTCACGGCTTTCCTGCAGCAGCTCGCGCGAGACGTTGAGCGGCAGGTCGGCCGAGTCGATCACGCCCTTGACGAAGCGCAGGTACACCGGCATCAGCGCCTCGGCGTCGTCCATGATGAAGACGCGCTTCACGTAGAGCTTGACGCCGCCACGCTTGTCGCGGTTCCACAGGTCGAACGGCGCCTTGGCCGGGATGTAGAGCAGCTGCGTGTATTCGCTGCGGCCCTCGACGCGGTTGTGCGTGTAGGCCAGCGACGCCTCGGTGTCGTAGCTGATCTGCTTGTAGAACTCCTCGTACTGCTCTTTCGTGATGTCGGCCTTCGGCCGCGACCAGAGGGCCGCCGCCTTGTTGACCGGCGCCCACTCGTCCTTCATCACCTGCTTGCTGGTCGCCTCGTCCCACTCTTCCTTCTGCATCAGGATCGGCAGGGAGATGTGGTCGGAATACTTCGAGATGATCGACTTCAGTTTCCACGCCGACAGGAACTCCTCCTCGCCGTCGCGCAGGTGCAGCGTGACGCTGGTGCCGCGCTCCGGCCGCGTGATGGTCTCGACCTCGAAGTCGCCGGCACCTTCGGAGGTCCAGCGCACGCCTTCTTCGGGCTTCAACCCGGCGCGGCGCGACTCGACCGTGATGCGGTCGGCGACGATGAAGCCGGAATAGAAGCCGACGCCGAACTGGCCGATCAGCTGCGCATCCTTCTTCTGGTCGCCCTCGAGCGCCGACATGAACTCGCGGGTGCCGCTCTTGGCGATGGTGCCGAGGTTGGCGACGGCCTCGTCCGACGACATGCCGATGCCATTGTCGGTGATGGTGACGGTCTTCTTCTCCGCATCGAAGGCGACGCGGACCTCGAGGTTCGGCTGGCCTTCGTAGAGGTCGGCGTTGTTGATCGCTTCGAAGCGCAGCTTGTCGCACGCGTCGGAGGCGTTGGAGACGAGCTCGCGAAGGAAGATCTCCTTGTTCGAGTAAAGCGAGTGGGTCACGAGGTGCAGGATCTGCTTGACCTCGGCCTGGAAAGAAAGGGTTTGCTTGTCCATGGAGTGAGCTTCTTGTTCGAGTGGAAAACAACGGCCGTGGCGCCGCGCGCGAATGCCAGCACATGACGGCAGCGGCAGCCATTTTCAAGCATGCGATCCTTAGAATCGGTGGTCATGCGCACCGTGACCGCCACCCGCTACGTCACGCCGCTGCGCGAGGGCGGCTCGCTTCCGGCGATCGTCGAGGCCGACGACGACGGCCTCTACGTGCTCAAGTTCCGCGGCGCCGGCCAGGGCCCGCGCGCGCTCATCGCCGAGCTTGTCGCCGGCGAGCTGGCGCGCGCTGCCGGTCTGCCGGTGCCGGAGATCGTGTTCGCCGAGCTCGAGGCCGACCTCGCCCGCACCGAGCCCGACGCCGAGATCCAGGACCTGATCCGCGCCAGCAGCGGCCTCGTCGCCGGCAGCGTCGGCCTCAACCTGGCGCTCGACTACCTGCCGGGCTCGATCGCCTACGACCCGCTGGCGATGCAGCCCGACGCCGAGCTGGCGTCGCGCATCGTCTGGTTCGACGCCTTCGTCACCAACCTCGACCGCACCGCGCGCAACACCAACATGCTGGTCTGGCATGGCAAGCTCTGGCTCATCGACCATGGCGCGGCGCTCTACTTCCACCACGACTGGCGCGACTTCATGAGCCGCGCCGAAACACCGTTCGCGTTGATCAAGGACCACGTGCTGCTGCCGTTCGCCAGCCGCCTCGAAGAGGCCGACGCAGCGATGGCCGGGATGCTGCGGCCCGAGGTCATCGACCGCGTCGTGGCGCTGATCCCCGATGCGTGGCTCGACGACGAGCCCACGTTCGCCACCAAGAGCGAGCACCGCGCTGCCTACGGCGTCTGGCTGGAGGCGCGCCTCGCGGCGCCGCGCGCCTTCGCAGAGGAGGCGGCCCGTGCCCGATCCCTGCACGTATGACTACGCGCTCGTGCGCGTGGTGCCGCGCGTCGAGCGCGGCGAGTTCGTCAACGTCGGTGCCATCGTCTCGTCGGATGCCGAGGCCTTCCTCGAAGCGCGCTTCGCGGTCGACGAGGCGCGGCTGATGGCGCTCGACCCGCACATCGACCTGGCCGCCGTACACGCCGCGCTGGCCGCCATCGCCGCGGTCTGCATCGGTGGCGACGGGGCCGGCGCCATCGGCCGCATGGCGCTGCGCGAGCGCTTCCACTGGCTAGTGGCGCCGCGCAGCACGATGATCCAGACCTCGGCCGTGCACACCGGCCGCTGCAGCGATCTCGAGAGCTCGATCGAGAGCGTGCTCGATCGGCTCGTGCGGCCGCTGCGCCCGCCGCCCGCCTAGCGCGGCAGCGCGTTCACGTCCTTCTCCCAGCGCTCGATGAGGCGCCTCCTCTCGGCGGCCTTGCCGAACTTCTGGAAGTCGTACTTGACGAGCCGCACCGTGTCGAGCGTGGGCACCTTCGGGTCGACCTTGAAGGTCTTGTTGGCCGGGTACTGCAGCGAGTTGGCCTTGGCGCCGAGGCTCTGCCCGGCCGGGCTCATCAGCCAGTCGTAGTAGCGCTTCGCCGCATCGCGGTTCCTCGATCCCTTCACGAGCGCGATGCCACCGATCTCGTAGCTCGTGCCTTCGCACGGCGCCGCGCTCCTGACCATCGTGAAGCCCTGCTGGCGCTCGCTCTCGAAGCCGAACAGGAAGCTGATGCCGATGCCGACCTCGCCCTGCGCCACGCTCTTCGCCTGCGCCGTGCCGCTGCGCGTGTACTGGGTGACGTTGCGATGCAGCTTCTTCAGGTACTCGAAGGCGGCGTCTTCGCCCATCAGCTGCACGAGGCCGGCCAGGATCGTGTAGCCGGTGCCGCTCGAGCCCGGGTGCGAGATTTCGATCTCGCCCTTGTACTTCGCGTCGACGAGGTCGGCCCAGCACTTCGGCGCGGGCAGGCCCTTCTTCTTCAGCACCTCCTCGTTCCAGCCGAAGCCGATCGCACTCGTGTAGAAGCCGCCGACGACGTTGCCGCTCATTGCGTATTGCCGCACCGACCAGGCCTGCAGGTCGCCGAGGTAGTCGGGCCGGTAGGCGTCGAGCAGGCCGAGCTCGGCGGCCTGCAGGAAGGGATCGCCGGTGCCGCCCCACCAGAGGTCGGTCTTCGGGTTGGCGGCCTCGGCGCGGATCTGCGCCAGGGCCTCGCCGGTCGCCTTGCGGACCTGCAGCACCTTGACGCCGGTCTGCGCCTGGAACTCCTTTGCGGCGAGCTCGCACCAGGCCTGGTCGGTCGAGCAGATGGCGCTGAGCTGCTGCTGCGCTGCTGCCGTTCCGGCGACACCGGCGACGACGACAGCGACGGCGAAACGGGAGATCGAGTGACGATTCATCGAGACGCGCCCGCAGCGGAAAGGCTTCGATTGTCGCGGCCCATGCGGGACGGGTGGTGACCTTGGCCACCGTGCAGAATGCGGCTCGCCCCGGCGCCGCCATGACCGACCCGACCGCCTCCGCCGACCTGCCCTTCGAAGCCATCGCTGCGCGCATCCGCGAACATGCCGCGCGCGACCCGGCGCACCTGGCCATCGTCGACGCCGCCGCCTCGCTCGACTACGCCGGCCTCGACGCGCTCATGGACCGCGTCGCTGCCTCACTGCAGGCGAACGGCATCGGGCCCGGCGAGTCGATCGCGCTTTGCGCGTCGAGCTCGGTGCGCTACGCGGCGGTCTTTCTCGGCGCGCTGCGTGCCGGCGTCGCCGTGGCGCCGCTGTCGCCCTCGGTCACGCCGGCGAGCTTCGCGTCGATGCTGGCCGACTCGCAGGCCAGGCTCCTCTTCGTCGACGCCGCTGCGAAAGATCTGCTCGGCGCCGACATCGCTCTGCCGCCGCAGGTCGCACTCGACGCCGCCGCGCCCGGCACGGCCTTCGACGACTGGCTCGCAGCGGCTGGCAACCGGCCCGATGCCGTCGCCATCGACGCGGCGATGCCGTTCAACATCATCTATTCCTCCGGCACCACCGGCGCGCCCAAAGGCATCGTGCAGTCGCACGGCATGCGTTGGACGCACGTCGCGCGCGGCGGCTTGTTCGGCTACGACGCGAGCGCCGTGACGCTGCTCGCGACGCCGCTCTACTCGAACACCACCCTCGTCTCTTTCTTTCCGACGCTGGCGTTCGGCGGCACCGTCGTGCTCATGTCGAAGTTCGATGCCGACGCCTACCTTGCGCTGGCCGCGCGGCATCGCGCCACCCACGCGATGCTGGTGCCGGTGCAGTACCAGCGGCTGATGGCCCATCCTCGCTTCGGCGACCACGACCTGTCGGCCTTCCGCTTCAAGTTCTGCACCAGCGCTCCGTTCGCGGCGGCGCTGAAAGCCGACGTGGTCGCGCGCTGGCCGGGCGGCCTCGTCGAGTACTACGGCATGACCGAAGGTGGCGGCACCTGCATCCTCGCCGCGCACGAGCATCCGACCAAGCTGCACACCGTCGGCCAGCCGGCCGAGGGCCACGACATCCGCCTCATCGACGAAGAAGGCCGCGAGCTGCCGCGGGGTGCCACCGGCGAGGTCGTCGGCCACTCGCCGGGGATGATGACGGGCTATTTCGGCCAGCCGGCGAAGACCGCCGAGGCGGAGTGGTTCGACGGCACCGGCAAGCGTTTCATTCGCACCGGCGACGTTGGCCGCTTCGACGGCGACGGCTTTCTCACCCTGCTCGATCGCCGCAAGGACATGATCATCAGCGGCGGCTTCAACGTCTTCCCGAGCGACCTCGAGGCGGTGCTGCGCCAGCATCCCGCGGTCGCCGACGCGGCCGTCGCCGGCGTGCCGTCGGAGCAATGGGGCGAGACGCCGGCGGCCTGGGTCGTGAAGCGCGAGGATGCCGTCGTCGACGACGACATCGATGCCGAAGCTTTGCGCCTCTGGGCCAACGAGCGCCTCGGCAAGACGCAGCGCATCTCGGCACTGCGCTTCATCCACGAACTGCCACGCAGCGCGATCGGCAAGGTCTTGAAACGGGAGCTTCGCGATGGCCATCACTGAACCCTTCACGCCGACCTCGCTGGGCGCCAGCGGTCTCAAGGTCTCGAAGCTCTGGCTCGGCACCATGATGTTCGGCGACCAGACGAGCGAGGCCGAGGCGGCGAGCATCGTCGCCGCCACGCGCGACGCCGGCATCAACGCCATCGACACCGCCGACGTCTATGCCGGCGGCGAATCGGAGCGCATCACCGGCCGCCTGATCGCCGCCGACCGCGAGCGCTGGGTGCTCGCCACCAAGCTCGGCAACGTGACCGGCCCGCTCGCCAACGAGCGTGGGCTGTCGCGGCTGCACATGGTGCGCGCGCTCGACGCCAGCCTGTCGCGGCTCGGCACCGATTGGGTCGACATCCTCTACCTGCACCGCGAAGACGAGACCACGCCGCTCGAGGAAACGGTGGCGGCGATGAAGCATCTGCAGGACACCGGCAAGGTCCACTACTTCGGCATCTCCAACTTCCGTGCCTGGCGCGTCGCCCGCCTCGCCGAGATGTGCCGCGCCGCCGGCATGCCGCCCCCGATCGTGTGCCAGCCGCCGTACAACGCGATGTCGCGCCAGATCGAGACCGAGCTTCTGCCGTGCTGCGCGCACTACGGCATCGGCGTTGTCGCCTACAGCCCGTTCGCGCGTGGCGTGCTGTCGGGCAAGTACACGGCCGGCGTGGCGCCGCCCGAAGGCTCGCGGGCGGCGCGCAACGACAAGCGGATCATGCAGACCGAGTTCAGGCCGGAGTCGCTGGCGCTGGCGGAACGCGTCGTCGCCCATGCGAAGGCGCGAGGCATGACGCCGATGCAGTTCGCGCTCGGCTGGGTCTGGAACAACGCGCTCGTGCACGGCGTCATCGGCGGCCCGAAGACGCTGGTGCAGTGGCAGGACTATCTCGGCGCTTCCGCCACTGCGTTCGGCAAGGACGACGAAGCGCTGATCGAGTCGCTGGTTGCGCCAGGCCACGCGTCGACGCCGGGCTACACCGACCCACAGTACCCGGTGACCGGGCGCCAGCCGCGCGTCGGCTGACGGCGCTTCTTCAGCGGCTGCGCCGGCGCGGCGTGCCCGCCGGTTCCGGCTGGCTGACGAGCCGAAGCGCCGGCCGCCCCGTCAACGACGCTGCCATCGGCGCCGGCTCGGCGTCGGTAGCGACGAGGGCGGGCGCCGCTTCGGTGGCCAACGCATCGCTGCCACGGCCCGGCCGCGGCCGCCGCCGGCTGCTCCGCTCGGCCGGCACGATCGGCTTGCCGAGGCTGCCGAGCGACGCCAGCGAGCGCCGCACCGCGTTGCCCACGCCCTTCTGTTCGGGCTCGACGTTGCGGCCCGCCATCGCCAGCACCGCGAACACGCCGACCTGGGCGACGATATAGAGCGCCGCTGCGATCTCGAGGATGTCGCGCAGCGGCATGCTGTAGTTCCACGGTCGGGCAACGCCGAGAAAGGCCACGAACATCCAGAGGAAGTTCGACACCGCCACCGGCACCGCCACGAGGATCCAGTCAGCGGCATGCCAGCGTGCAACGCGGCGGCCGCGCGCCAGCCGCGGGAATGTGAGCCGGTGCAGCACGAAGGCATTGAGGGTGAGCAGCACCACGAGCAGGACCTTGGCGTGCAGCTTCGGGTTGGCGAGGAAGTCCGCACGCTCGAGGCTGCCGTTCCAGACCAGCGCGCCGCCGGTGATGTAGAGGATCAAGAGCGCGACCATCACGATGCGGGCCACGAATTCGTTCGGCGGTGCAATGCGCAGGCGGTCCTGCGACAGCTTCGTGAGCATCCTTAGGTCGGTGGCCACTATCGCCCCGAGCGCCATCGACGCGGCGAGCAGGTGGGCGAAAACAAGCAGCATGGAGAACAAGCGATACCCTTCGCAGCGAACCGTGGAGAAGCAGCTTCCGGCTCATGCCGCAGCGGGCGATGACGCAGAAGCCGTGCCCGCCGATCTTCGCCGCTTGCGAGGGGCGATCGGGTGAGGAAGTCGCATGATTGCGACCGTTCGTAGCAGCCGGCCGCCATGGCCACGACGACGGCACCGTCGCGATTCGCCACAGTTGCAAGGAACTGCGGCAGACGTAAGCAAACGATGCTCAGTCGGCCACGGCGTGCGGCTCGCGCTTCTCGTACCAGTGGCTGAAGCGGGCGCCGTCCCAGTGCATCGCGTAGTGGGCGGCGGCCTTGGCGTGGCGCAGCGCGCGTGGTCGGAAGATGCCGACGCATTCGCCGCGCTCGTGGCGCACGCTTGGCCAGCGCAGGCCCCAGCTGCCGGCGGCGCGCAGGCGGCGACCGAGGCTTTGCGCGGGGCCGTAGTCGTCGGCAGCGAGCACGGCGGCGAAGCGGTTCGGCGTGGCGGCATCGCCATCGACGACGAGGTCGTGCAGCTCGGCCTCGACGTTGGCGGTGATCAGGCGCAGGTCGACGTCGATCGCGGGCTCCTCGGTCCGGCGCAGGAATTCGGCGCGGTGGTGGCCGACCTCGAGCAGGGCCGTCTCGAGCGAGTGGGCGGCGTAGTAGACGCCGTAGCTGCCGTCGGAAAAGCGCGAACCTTCGGGGTTGAGGTGGGTGAAGGCGGCCATCACCGGTGTCGCCCCGGGACCGGAAACACGCTCTTCGGCCGGCACCAGCGACAGCTCGCCGAGCTCGTCGCGCACGCGCGGATTGGCGAGCGCCTCGATCGCGAACACGACTTCGAGATCGGCGGGGTCGGCGATGGCGTCGTAGAGGCCGACGGTCGGGTAGCGCGACGCAATGAGCCGGTACGACGGCCGCCACGAGACACGGGCCGTGGGCACGTCGGCCGCGTCGATGCGCTCGGACACCATGGCGACTTCAGGCCTTGCCGCCGCGCTGCGCGTCGAGGTACTGGCGAACGACGAAGAGGTCGGCGATCTGGCCGCCGAGCATGCGATCGAGCGCCGAGCGGCCGCCGAACAGGGGCGCGCTGTTGGCCTTTCGGATCCACTCGTCGGCCCGGCCAGAGGCCGGAAACAGGATCTGCAATGCCGAGTAGATGCCGAACAGGTGCGACAGCCGCTCGAGCAGGTGGCGATCGAGCGGCCCGACCCGGCCTTGCTTCCACTGATAGATCGTGGCACGGGCGACGCCGAGCAAGGCCATCTGCTCCGGCACCGAAAGTTGCCAGGCGTCGGCCAGCCGGAAGAAGGTTCGCAGGGCCGCCGCCGCCGCCTCGGCGGAGCCGAGGTCGACCACCGGAAGCTCGGGCTTGAGAAGTGCGCTCATCGCGAAAAGGCTCGGCGCCGCGGCGCCGCGGCAGAACCCAGAACATAGTCCATCGGCAGACTTTTTGCAAGACTTTGTCTTCTTTCAGACATCGACGGTCGACCTGTTCGTCACCCAGCTGGGTGGGTGCCGGCCTTGCCGTCGTCGGCCGCGATCGGTAGATGACGGCGGCCTGGTAGCCCGTCGGCAGCATGTCGGAGAGGAACAGTACCTGGTCGTCGCTCAGCGTCGAATCGGGGATGACGAGCGAGCCGACGTTGGCCTTCGGCACCCGCCCCGCTCCATCAGCCGGCTCGCAGGCAAATCGAGTGCCTGTAGTGCGGCGGGCATGACGTTAGCCAAGGAGGCTGGTCCAACCACCCGCTCATCACCATGCCAACGACATCTGCCCGCAGCTCCTTCGACCTCACCGCCGTCGCCCTGGCCATCGCCGGTGTCTGCGCGATCGGCTCGCCTCTCTCCTCCCGGGCTGCGGAACTCGCCGCAACGTCGACCTCGGCAAAGACCGGCACCCGCTACCAGGCCGACGTCGACATGCAGCGCGTTCTCGATCAGCTGGCGTCGATGGGCGGCAAGCCGATCGAAACCCTCCCTCCTGACGAAGCACGCAAGCAGCCGACGCCCACGGATGCCGTCAACGCGCTCCTGAAGAAGATGGGCAAGGACACCGATCCCACGGCCCTCGTGCCCGGCGTGACCAGCGCCGATCGCGAGATCCCGGGAGCGGCAGGCAACCTTCCGGCACGCGTCTACACACCCTCAGGCGCCGGCCCGTTCCCGGTCGTCGTCTACTTCCATGGCGGCGGCTGGGTGATCGCCGACAGGGACGTTTACGACGGCGGCGCCCGCAGCCTCTCGAAGCAGGCGCAGGCGGTCGTCGTGTCGGTCGATTACCGGCGCGCCCCGGAAGCCAAGTTCCCGGCCGCATGGGACGACGCGCTGGCAGCCTACAAATGGGTCGCCGCCAATGCCGCCTCGATCAACGGCGATCCGAAGCGGCTGGCTCTGGCCGGCGAGAGCGCGGGCGGCAACCTGGCCGTCGCCACGGCCGTCGCCGCCCGCGATGCCAAGGTGCAGATGCCATCCCACGTGCTGGCCGTCTACCCGGTCGCCCAGACCGGCGACATGCAGACCGCGTCGTACGTCGACAGCGCCACGGCCAAGCCCTTGAACAAGGCCATGATCGGATGGTTCGTCGACAAGCTGCTGGCCAAGCCGGAGGAGAAATCTGATCCGCGCCTCGACCTCGTGCACGCCGACCTCCACGGCCTGCCCCCGGTGACGATCATCAATGCGCAGATCGATCCGCTGCGCGAGGACGGCGCCTTGCTCGCGAGCGCCTTGAAGAAGGCCGGCGTCAAGGTCGACCGGAAGCTCTATTCCGGCGTCGCCCACGAGTTCTTCGGCATGGGCGCCGTGGTCAAGAAGGCCGCCGATGCCGAGAAGGTCGGCGGCAAGGCGCTGCGGTCGACTTGGTCAACACGCTGACGCATAGCGTCGCTGCCCGCTCTCACCCGGCGCCGCGCACGTGGGTGACGCCGCCGTCGACGACCAGCGTCGCACCGACGACGTAGTCGCCGGCGCGTGACGCCAAGTAGATCGCGGCGCCGGCCATGTCGTCGTCGCGACCGATGCGGCGGGCGGGGATGCGGCGCGCGATTTCGTCGCCGTGGTCGCGCGCCTCGCGGTTCATCTCCGAAGCGAAGGCGCCCGGCGCGATGGCGCTGACGACGATGTAGTCGTCGATCAGGCGCAGTGCCATCCGCCGCGTGAGATGGATGAGGCCGGCCTTGCTCGCGGTGTACGAGTAGGTCTCGCCCATGTTGACGGAGATGCCGTCGATCGAGACGACGTTGATGACCTTGGCCGGCCGCTCGGCGCTGGCCGCGGCGCGCAGCGCGCCGTGCAAGGCCTGGGTCAGGAAGAACGGCGACTTCAGGTTGAGGTCGACGACCTTGTCCCAGCCCTTCTCGGGGAAGCTGTCGAACGGCTCGCCCCAGGCCGCGCCGGCGTTGTTGACGAGGATGTCGAGCTTCGATTCGCGGGCGCTGAAGTCGGCGGCCAGCCCGGCGACGCCGGCCATCGTCGAGACGTCGGCCGGCAGCGCCAGGCATTCCCCCGCCGCCGACAACTCGGCCACTGTCTCGGCGCAGGCCTCGGCCTTGCGCGACGACACGTAGACGCGAGCCCCTTGGGCGAGAAAGCCGGCCGCGATCATGCGGCCGATGCCGCGCGATCCGCCGGTGACGAGCGCGGTGCGGCCGGCGAGGGAGAAGAGGTCGTCCATGGCGAAGCTCCTGAAGGGATAACGACCATTGTCCGGGCTGCGCAGGGAACGGCGATTGCCGTGGCGGCGGCTTGGAACAGAAGTTCGGCATCCTCGACCGGCTGACGCCGCTCGGCATCCGCGGCCGCTACCCCGACCTCTCGCCGAGCAGCGCGAGCACGTCGGCAAGTTCTATTTCCGGCCGCCCGGCGGCGAGGGCCGGCTCGGCCCGCGAGAGGATCGCCCATGAAGACCAACCTGCAGCCCTACTTCGCCAAGCGCGACTTCAAGGTCACCAGCGAGCCGCAGGCCGGCAAGTCGTCGACCGGGCAGCGCGCGTTCGTGATCCAGAAGCACGCTGCCAGCCGCCTGCACTACGACTTCCGCCTCGAGCTCGACGGCACCTTGAAGAGCTGGGCCGTTCCCAAGGGCCCCAGCCTCGACCCCGCCGACAAGCGCATGGCCGTGCACGTCGAGGACCATCCGATCGACTACGGCGGCTTCGAAGGCACGATTCCCGCGGGCCAGTACGGCGCCGGCTCGGTGATCGTGTGGGACAACGGCACCTGGGAGCCGATCGGCGACCCGGCACAAGGCCTGCACGAAGGCAAGCTCAAGTTCCGGCTCCATGGCCAGAAGCTCCACGGCGGCTGGACGCTGGTGCGTATGCACGGCCGCGCCGGTGAGCGCCAGGAGCCGTGGCTGCTCATCAAGGAGCGCGACGATGCGGCGCGGCCGGCGAAGGAATACAGCATCGTCGAGGCCGAGCCGAGGAGCGTGCTCTCGGATCGCACGATCGAGGAGAAGCCGAAGGCCGTGGCCCAGGCCAACGTCAAAGACAAGGCGAAGACGAAGACGAAGACCACGGCCGCGGCATCGTCACCTGCGCTGCCGGCGCTGCCCGCCGGCGCCAAGGCGGCGGCGCTGCCCGCATCGCTGGCGCCGCAGCTCGCGACACTCGTCACGCAGCCGCCTGCCGACGGCGGCTGGAGCTACGAGATCAAGTTCGACGGCTACCGCATCCTCGCCCGCATCGACGGCAGCGACGTTCGCCTGTTCACCCGCAACGGCAACGACTGGTCGAGCCGCATGCCGGGCCTCGTCGACGCGCTCCGTGCGCTCGAAATCGGTCCGGCCTGGCTCGACGGCGAGATCGTGGTCCCTGGCGCCCAGGGCGCGCCCGACTTCAACCTGCTGCAGAACGCCTTCGACTCGGCGCGCACCGACAGCATCGTCTTCTACGCGTTCGACCTGCCCTTCCGCGGCGGCCACGACCTGCGCAATGTGCCGCTCGGCGAGCGCCGCGCGCTCCTGAAGCAACTGCTCGACGCCGCGCCGGCCGGCCGCATCCGCTTCAGCGAGAACTTCGACAGCACGCCGGCCGAGCTGCTCCACAACGCCTGCCGCATGCACCTCGAAGGCGTGATCGGCAAACGCATCGACTCGCCGTACGTGTCGAAGCGGAGCCCGGCCTGGATCAAGCTCAAGTGCACTCGGCGACAGGAGTTCGTGATTGCCGGCTATACCGACCCCCAGGGCTCGCGCACCGGCATCGGCTCGTTGCTGCTCGGCATCCACGACGACGCCGGCGAGCTGGTCTACGCCGGCGCCGTCGGCAGCGGCTTCGACCAGCGATCGCTCGCTGCCGTGAAGCAGGCCGTGGCCGCGCTCGACACCGAGAAGTCGCCGTTCGCAGTGCGACCGAAGGGCGTGAAGGCGCACTGGGTCGAGCCTCGCCTCGTTGCGGAAGTCTCGTTCGGCGAGTGGACGCCCGACGGCCGCGTTCGCCACGCCGTGTTCCACGGCCTGCGCGACGACAAGCCGGCGAAGGCGATCACCCGCGAGAAGGCGGTGCCGGCGACGAAGGTCGTGGCAACGGCAGCAGCGAAGAAGGCACCGGTGGCGAAGGCGGCCACGAAGAAGGCGACAGCGACGAGCGCCACCGTCGAGGGTGTCCGCATCAGCCACCCGGAGCGCGTCGTCGACGAGAGCACCGGTGCCACCAAGCTCGATGTCGTCGACTACTACCTCGAAGTCGCTCGCCTCATCCTGCCGCACCTCGTGGGCCGGCCGGTGTCGCTGGTGCGGGCGCCGGCCGGCATCGGCGGGCAGCTGTTCTTCCAGCGCCACGCCGAGACGCTGAAGATCCCCGACCTCAAGAGGCTCGACGAGAACGTCGCCCCGGGCCGCGACTCGATGGTCGAAGTCGACTCGTTCACGGCGCTCATCGGCTCGGCGCAGATGAACGTCATCGAGTTCCACACCTGGAACGCCACGACCCGCCAGCCCGACAAGCCCGACCGCATGATCTTCGACCTCGACCCGGGCGCAGGCGTCGGCTGGGCACAGATCGCCGAGGGCACCGAGGTCACGCGCGCCTTCCTCGCCGAGCTCGGCCTCGCCAGCTTCGTGAAGACGAGCGGCGGCAAGGGTCTGCACGTGGTCGTTCCGATCACGCCGAAGGACGACTGGGACACGGTGAAGGCGCTGTCGAAGCGCGTCGTCGAGCAGCTCGCGCGAGTGGCGCCCGAGCGCTTCGTGGCCAAGAGCGGGCCGAAGAACCGTGTCGGCAAAATCTTCATCGACTACCTGCGCAACGGCTTCGGTTCGACGACCGTTTGCGCCTGGTCGATGCGGGCCCGGCCGGGCCTCGGCATCTCGGTGCCGTTCGAGTGGAGCGAGCTCGTGTCGATCACGGGCGGCGACCACTGGAAGCTCGCAAACGTCCGTCAGCGGCTCGAAGAAAGGGTCGATCCGTGGGCCGCCTATGCGGGTACGAAGCAGACGCTCGCAAAGGCGATGAAGGCGCTCGGCTAGATCGCGCCGACGCTGCCCGTGACCGGCAGGACGATGCCCGTGATGTAGCCGGCGCAGACCGGCGAAGCCAGGAACACGTAGGCCGGCGACAGCTCCTCCGGCTGCGCGGCGCGCTTCATCTGCGTGTCGGCTCCGAACTCGGCCACCTTCGCGGCCGACGCGTCGACCGGGTTGAGTGGGGTCCACACCGGGCCCGGGGCGACGGCGTTGACGCGGATGCCCTTGTCGACGAGGTTTTGAGCCAGCGACTTGGTGAAGGCGTGGATCGCGCCCTTGGTCGACGAGTAGTCGAGCAGCTTCGGGTTGCCCGTCAGGCCCGTCACCGAGCCGCTGTTGACGATCGAGCCGCCGCGCTTCATGTGCGGCAGCGCCGCCTTGGCCATGTGGAAGTAGCCGAAGATGTTGGTGCGGAAGGTTTCCTCGAAGCGCTCCTCGGTGATGTCTTCGATCGACTCGGCATGCTCCTGGAAGGCGGCGTTGTTGACGAGCACGTCGAGGCGACCGAATTCGGCGATCGTCTTGGCGACGATCTTTTCGCACAGCTTCGGCTTCTTGACATCGCCGGCGACGAGGATGCAGCGCCTGCCTTCGGCCTCGATGCAGCGCTTCGTCTCTTCCGCATCTTCATGCTCGTTCAGGTAGGCGACGGTCACATCGGCGCCTTCGCGCGCGAACAGCACCGCCACGGCGCGGCCGATCCCGGAGTCGGCGCCGGTGACGATGGCGGCGAAGCCTTCGAGCTTGCCGCTGCCCTTGTAGTCGGGCGCCATGAACTGCGGCGCCAGCTGCAGGTCGGCCTCGCTGCCCGGCTTGGCCATGTGCTGCGCCGGCAGCTTGTCGGGCTGGCGCCGGGCGCCGGCCTGCACGCCGGGCTTCTTCCTGCTCTCGTCGGCCGGCGGCGACTTCCGGTCGATGGCGTCCTGGGCGCGCTGGATGCGGCGCTGCTTGCGTGCGGTCGTGTCCGCCGCGGCCTCGCCGGCCTGGGCGGTTCGCGCTTTCGGCGCGGAAATCTTCTTTGCGACCACGGTGTTCCTCGGCTTCTGATGGGTGTCCCGGCGAGCGGCGGCAAGCGACATGCCGAGGCACGCAGATTGCCGAACCCCGGTTGACGCCAATTCAACCTCCGAGGGAGTTTCGTGGACAAGAGCAGTGCGGTTCTTCAATCGGCGGCGCAGCGCGCCGTCCCCGGCCAGGCCGGGTTCGATGTCCTCGTCGTCGGCGCCGGCTTTGCCGGCAGTGTGCTGGCCGAGCGGCTTGCCAACGTGCTCGGCCAGCGGGTGCTGATCGTCGACAAGCGCACGCACATCGGCGGCAACGCCTACGACCGCCACGATGACGCCGGCGTGCTGATCCACCCCTACGGGCCGCACATCTTCCACACCAACTCGGCCGACATCTTCGACTACCTGTCGCGCTTCACCGAGTGGCGGCCCTACCAGCACCGTGTGCTCGCCAGCGTCGACGGCCAATGCGTGCCGATGCCGATCAACCTCGACACCGTCAACCGGCTCTATGGCCTCGAGCTCACCGCCTTCGAGCTCGAGAAGTGGTTCGAGTCGGTCGCCGAGAAGAAAGAGCGCATCGCGACGTCGGAGGACGTGGTCGTCAACAAGATCGGCCGCGACCTCTACAACAAGTTCTTTCGCGGCTACACCAGAAAGCAGTGGGGCCTCGACCCCTCGGAACTCGACGCCAGCGTGACGGCGCGCGTGCCGACCCGCACCAACCGCGACGACCGCTACTTCACCGACACCTTCCAGGCGATGCCGAAGCACGGGTACACGCGGATGTTCGAGAAGATGCTGGCCAGCCCGAACATCAAGGTGATGCTCAACACCGACTATCGCGAGGTGGCCGACCTGCTGGCGTGGAAGCACATGGTCTACACCGGCCCGATCGATTCGTTCTTCAACTACCGGCACGGCAAGCTGCCCTATCGCAGTCTCGAGTTCCATCACGTCAACCACGGCCGCGAGCAGTTCCAGGCCGTCGGCACGTTGAACTACCCGAACGACTACGGCTACACGCGGATCAGCGAGTTCAAGCACATCACCGGCCAGGCCCACCCCACGACCTCGATCGTCTACGAGTACCCGCGCGCCGACGGCGACCCTTACTACCCGGTGCCGCGGGCCGAGAACGCAGCGCTCTACAAGCTCTACGAAGCCGCTGCCGAAGAGCTCGACAACGTGACCTTCGTCGGCCGCCTGGCGACCTACAAGTACTACAACATGGACCAGGTCGTGGGTCAGGCGCTGGCGGCGTTCAAGCGGCTGCAGAAGCGCGCGGAGCGGGTGGCGGAAGAGCCTGGGCTCGCCGTCGCCACCTAGGAACGGGGCCCCTTAGGGCTCAGGCGGATCGATCAGGGCATGGGCGACGGGCGCCGGCGACCCTCTTCCAGCTGCTGGAGCCAGGGTGCCCAGTCGCGCGGTCCCCGTTCGAAGCTCGGCTTCAGTTGGCCGAGCACGCCGGTCCAGGCGCGGTCGAAGTAGGCGTAGGCAGCATCCCACTCGCCACCGTCGCCCCATCTTGTGTGATGCGGCGTCACCCGCGTGTGCCGGTCGTCGACCGGGAAGAAACGGACGACGACGAAGGTCCGCTCTGCGCGCACCTGCGGCAGCGACGGCGGCGCGTTCCAGTCGAAGGAGAGCATCTTCATCGACTGCAAGGCCATGAAGCGCATGTCGTCGGCGCCCTTCATGCCCGGCTCGGCGCCAAGGTCCATGTGGATGTGGAAGGCGTCGAGCAAGACCTCCTTGTCGAGGGCGCGTTCGGCAGCGACGGCGCCCGTGCCGAAAGCCGCGACCAGCAGAGCGATCAACGCACGGCCCACGCCCTTCATCGCCCGTGCCCCTGCGCTGCCTCTGCGGTGTAGCGGCCCAGCACGAGGGCCCAGCCGGCGTCGTAACTGCCATGCACAGCGCCGGCCTCGTCACCGCGCGCCGACCAGCCGCCGTGAACCAGATGGACCGATGCGGTGCTCCACCGCGGCGGGATCGTTTATTTCCGCTTCTTCTTCGAAGCCGGCACGGTGTTGCCGGCCACCAGCGCATAGCGCGACAGCGCCCGGCGCCACATCGCATCGAGCTCGTCGCGCAGCAGCGCCAGCGCATCGGGCTCCAACGCGTAGACGTTGCGTGTGCCTTCGCTGCGGAAGCGCACGAGGCCGGCGCCCTCGAGCAGCCTCAGGTGCTTGCTGACCGCGGGGCGGCTGACCGGCAGCTGATCGGCGATCTCGCCGACCGACCGCTCGCGGTCGACCAGCAGGCGGACGATGGCTTCGCGCGTCGGGTCGGCCAGGGCGGAGAGCGTGGCTTTGGCAGCGGCCTTCATCGCCGGGCAGGTGGAAGGTGTTGCATAACCATGAGGTTACCGTAACCGTTTGGATACGTAGCGTCAAGCCCCCCCTCGGAGCGATGTCCGCGGCCGGCCCGCGGAGGCTGGCTCCGCCATCCTTCGGCACAATCGGCAGATGCGCGAGTCGCTTCATCTCGTCGACACGACGATGTTCTGGAGCCCCACCGGCGGGGGCGTGCGGCGCTACGTGCAGACCAAGCACGAATGGCTGTCGGCGCGGCCCGGCATCCGCCACTCGATCGCGGTGCCGCAGGTCGCCGGCAGCGCCGCCGACGATGCGACGCTGCCCTCGGTCGCGCTGCCCGCCAGCGGCGGCTACCGGCTGCCGCTCGACCGCGCTGCGATCGCCCGCGTGCTGGTGGGTCTGCGGCCCGACCTGATCGAGGTCGGCGACCCGTACCGCGTGGCCTGGGGCGCACTCGATGCGGCCCGCACGCTCGGTGTTCCGGCGGTGGCCTACTGCCATTCGAACCTCGAGGCGATGGCGCGACTGGCCGGCGGTCCGCTGGTCGGCGACGCGGCGGCTCGGCTGGCGCGCCGTTACGCCCACCACCTCTACGCGAACTTCGACCTCGTGCTGGCACCGAGCCGGGCGATGGCCGGCCACCTCGAAGCGGCCGGCATCGCGCGAGTCGCGGTGCAGCCGCTCGGCGTCGACACCGCGGCCTTCCATCCGGGCCGCGCCAACCCGTCGTGGCGCGCCGCGCTCGGCCTCGACGCCTCGGCACGGCTGCTCGTCTACGCCGGCCGCTTCGCCGCCGAAAAACATCTCGACGTGCTCGTTGCGGCGGTCGCGCGGCTGGGCGCGCCGTACCACCTCGTCGCCGTCGGTGCCGGGCCGCGGCCGCCGCAGGGCGAGCGCGTCCACGTCCTGCCGTTCGTGGCCGGCGCTGAAGGGCTCGCCGAGGTGCTGGCCAGCGCCGACGTCTTCGTGCACGCCGGCGACCAGGAGACCTTCGGCCTGTCGGTCCTCGAAGCCTTCGCCTGCGGCACGCCGGCCGTCGTGCGGGGCACCGAAGGGCTGGCCGAGCTGGTCGACGACGGCACCGGCATCGCCGTCGACCAGGGCAGCGCCGGCGCCTTCGCGGCGGCGATCGCAACGATGTTCGACCGCGATCCGCGCTCATTCGCCGCCGCCACCCGCGCCCGCGCCGAAGCGAGCGACTGGCAGCGCGTGCTGCCGGAGTTGCTCGAGCGGTATCGCGGGCTGATCGAGTCGCGCCGCGGTCGTGCCGATGCCGCAACTGCCACGAAGGCTTTCGCATGAGCGACCGCACCGTCTGCATCGTTCTCCACGACGCCGCGACCTCGACGCGCGCCGCCTGCGTACGCACGCTCGCGGCGGTGCGCGACGTTGCCGGCGACGCGCCGGTCACCCTGCTCGCGGTCCCGAAGTACCACGGCGAGGAGCCGTCGAAGGAGCTCGAGGCCTGGCTCGGCGATCGCCTGCGGCGCGGCGACGAACTCGCCCTGCACGGCCACACCCACCAGGACGACGGCGCCCCCGGCGGCTGGCTCGACCGGCTTCGCCGCGCCCACTACACGCGCGGGGAAGGCGAGTTCTGGGCCCTCTCGCAAGACGAAGCCGCGGCCCGCATCGAAGCCGGCATCGCCTGGTTCGCGAAGAACCGCTGGCCGCTCGCCGGCTTCGTCGCGCCCGCCTGGCTCATGGGCCCAGGCGCCTGGGCCGCCCTCACTGGACGCCGCCGTTTCGAGTACACGGCGACGCTGCGGCAACTCGTGCACCTGCCCGACCGGCAGGCCATCAACAGCCAGAGCGTGGTCTACAGCACCTCGAGCGGCTGGCGCCGAAGTACGTCGCTGGCCTGGAACGCGGGCGTGGCGATCAGTGAACGCGGCAACCCGCTGCTGCGCATCGAACTGCATCCGCGCGACGCCGATTTCAGCGACATCCGCCGCTCCTGGCAGGGCATCCTCGAGCGGGCCCTACGCGACCGCAAGGCCTGCACGGTGGCGGCGTTCATGAGCGCCACCTGGCCGGCCGAGGCGGGGCCGAGCACCTCGTGGCAGACGACGACTACAGCAGATTGAAGCTGACGGCCGCCGTCGCGGCGCCGATCAGCGCGCCGACGAGCACGTCGCTCGGGTAGTGCAGGCCGAGAACGACCCGTGACACCGCGACCAGCAGCGTGAACGGCCAGACAACGAGCGCGAACATCGGGTAGTACACGGTCAGGATCAGGCTGAACGCCACCGAGTGCAGGGTGTGGCCGCTCGGGAAGCTGAATTCGTCGAGCGTGCGCGTGCACTCGTGGATGTCGGGGCAGGTGCGCGACGGCCGCGGCCGCGCGATCCAGCGCTTGACGATGCGGTAGATCACGAGGTCGACGAGGCCGACGCCGATCATCCGCACCGACGCCGATGCACCGGCCGGCCCGCCCGCCCACGGCAGGCAGACGACGATCGCGTACCAGAGCCAGCCATCGCCGATCCGGCTGGCGGCGGCGAGGGTGCGAACCACCCAGGCGCGCGTTGCCGCTCCATGCGCCCAGAGCGCGAACGAGCGATCGCGCTCGATCCAGAGCAGCTGCTGCTCAGGCCACGAGGGCGACGGTGGCAGCCTGCGTTTCGGGCGCATGGACGGTGGCCTCGAGTCGGGCCTCGAAGCGCGCGAGCGCCTCGGGCCAGGTGGCACGGCGGGCCGCGGCGAGGGCGGCTGGGCGCATGCGCGCGCAGTCGTCGACGGTCAGCCCGGCCGCGGCAGCGATGAAAGCGGCTTCGTCGCCAGGGGGCACGATGCGGCCGCTGGCGTCGTCGACCACGTGCTCGGCCGCGGCGGCGGTATCGAAAGCGACCACCGGCAAGCCGGACGCGAGCGCTTCCATGACGACGTTGCCGAAGGTGTCGGACAGACTCGGAAAGAGAAAAGCGTCGGCCGAGGCGTAGTGGGCGGCGAGGTCGGCGCCGCGCCGGACGCCGACGAAGCGCGCCTGCGGATGCGCGGCTTCGAGGCGCGCTCGGGCCGGGCCGTCGCCGACGACGATCATCCGCATCTGCGGCTGCTGCTCGCGTCCGCGCTCGAACGCTCGCAGCGCGAGCTCGACGTTTTTCTCGGCCGCGAGGCGACCGACGGTGAGCAGCACCGGGCCGTTGCCCCCGCCCCATTCGGCGCGAAGCGATTCGCTTCTCGCTGCCGGCGAAAAGCGGTCGCTGTCGACGCCGCGGCCGACGATCGTGAGGTTATGGAATTCCGCGTCCGCGAGCTCGCGCATCGCCGCTCGCGTCGGCACGAAGGTGCAGCGCGTGAGGTTGTGGAAGCGGCGCAGCAGGCCGAGCGCCAGCGGTGCCAGCCAGGCCATGCCGTAGTAGCGGCTGTACTGGTGGAAATTGGTGCGGAAATCCGAGGTGACGACGATGCCGAGCGAACGCGCAGCCGCCAGCGCCGCCCAGGCCAGCGGCCCAGGCGTGGCCAGGTGCACGAGCTCGGGCCGAGTGCGCTCGAAGCGGCGCACGAGCGGTGCCACCCGCGACAGGCCGAATCGCATTTCGCGATACATCGGGATGGCGCAGCCGGCGGTACGGAGCTCGTCGGCCGCGTCGAGCGCCTCTTCACCGGGCTGGCGCGGCCGGATCAGCTCCACGACATGGCCGCGCGCGCGCAGGAAGCGGACCGTGCGCTCGACGGTGAGCGACACGCCGTTGAGTTCCGGCGGATAGGTCTCGGTGACGTAGGCGATTCGCATCGGCGTGAGGGTCGGCATCGAAGCATTTTGGCAACTGCCATGCCGAAACATGTAGGACGCTACCGCTTCGGCTCGCGATCTTTGCCGGCCGACGTGTCGTGCCGGTGACAACGCCGCTTCCTCAGTCGGCTTCGAGATAGGCGCAGACCCTGCGCAGCCTCGGCACTCGCTTGCACAGCGCGCGCAGCGCCAGCAGCAGCGGCACCGCGAGGAAGGCACCGGCGATGCCCCAGAGCCAGCCCCAAAGCATCACCGCCACGAACACGAACACCGGCCTGAGGCGCAGCCGGTGGCCCATGAACATCGGGCTCAGGAAGTTGGCCTCGACGCAGTGGAGGGCGAGGAAGGCGGCCGGCGGCGCGAACATCGCAAGGCCGGCGCCGAAGGCGACGTTGCCGGCCAGCAGCAGCAGGAAGGTCACGAGCAGGGGGCCGAGGTAGGGCACGAAGGCCAGCACCGCGGTGGTGGTCCCCCAGAGCACCGGATTGGGCAGCCCGATGGCCCAGAGCGCGAAGCCGGTGGCGGCACCGAGCACGATGTTGACGATGCTCATCGTCGAGATGAAAAGGCCGATGTCGCGCTCGGCCTGGCGCAGCCCGGAGCGCACCAGGACGCGGGCGCGCGGGCTCTGCACGAGGTTGACGGTGCGGGCGACCAGCCAGTGCTCGGAGGCGAGCAGGAAGAACAGCAGGATGACGGTGGCCGAGGCGGAGAACGCGAACGACAGCGTCTCGCCGATGGCCAGCCGGGTGAAGGTCCAGCCTTCGTTGGCGATGCGCTCGCCGAGCGCCGCGGCCGGCACCGGACCGGCGCCGAGCGAAGCCGGCGCCTCGTACGGGAAGAGCGCGTCGCGCCAGCGCTGCGCCACTTCGACCAGGTTGTGCACGATCTGCGGCGCCCGCTGCCACCACGCTGCCGCCGGCGCCGCGACGAGGGCGCCGACGAGCACCAGGGCACCGATCACCGCGCCGAGTACCAGGCCGGAGGCGACGTATTCGTGGACGCCGTGGCGGCGCAGGAAACGCACCGGGGCAGCGAGAACGAAAGCGAACACGATCGCGATGACGATCGGCAGCAGCACCGGCCGCGCCTGCTCGAGGAGCAACACCACCGCCACCAGCACCAGCGTGCGCATGAGCCAGGGCGAAGCGAAGGGGGGCGGCGATCCGGTGGCCAAGGTGGCCCGGATCATGGCATGGGGGACCGGCCCCGACCGGAGTCGTGGCTGTATCGGCGAGCCCACGCCTGGGCTTGCAACAAATACCGGAACGAGCCCTTCGTTGCCGGGCCGCATGCGAGGCCGGCAGCAGCATCGCGGTACTCCTTCGCAAAGCGCCAAAGGCGCCGTGGGCCTTTGGATGGGACATCTGTGACAACTTCGAATGCTCGCGGCGGATGCGCCGCGATCCGGCGCCTGCGTGCCCTCGCGCTGGCCCTGACCGCAACGATGGCGGCGACCGCCGCAGTGGCAGCAGATCCCCAGATCGCCAGCTTCGGCGACATACCCCGATCCGGTCGCGGCCGGCGGCAACGTCACCTACACCGCGGTCGTCAGCAACAGTGCCCTCGACGACGCGATCAGCGTCGTCGTCAGTGTGCCGGTGCCGGTCGGCACCACCGTCGTCTCGGCGACGGCGCCATGCGCCCTGAGCGCCGGCACCGTGACCTGCGCGATCGGGACGGTGCTCGGCAACGCTGCCGACGTGCACTCGCTCGACTTCGTGTTCCGCGCCACCGGCCCCGGGCCGACCTCGATCACGGCCACCGCGACTCTCTCCTCCAGCAACGACACCAACGGCGCCAACAACACGCAGTCGCAGACCACCACCGTGATCCAGGGCGGCGACCTCGGCCTGACCAAGACCGGCTCGCCGAGCTCGGTCGTGGGCGGCGCCAACGTGACCTACACGCTGACCGCGAGCAACGCCGGCCCGAACGCCTCGGGCACCATCGTCGTCACCGACAACCTGCCTCCGGCGACCACCTACGTCTCGTCGGCGGGCAACGGCTGGAGCTGCAGCAATGCCGGCAGCGTCGTCACCTGCACGCGCGCCGGTCCGCATGCCGCGGGCGCGGCGGCCGCTGGCGATCACGTGCTCGAGCCGGCGCGCCTGCACTGGCGGCAGCGGCTGGTTGCGGTCGTTGCCCATGAGCTGGGCAAAGCCGAGCAGGCCATTGAGGGGATTGCCCATCTCGTGGGTGATGAACGACAGCATCGCCGTCTTCGCCCGGCTCGCCGACTCCGCGACGAGGCGGGCCCGCGATTCGGCCTCGAAGCGCTCGCGGACGCTGATGTCGCGCATCGCCAGCGTCGTCAATGCCTCGGCGCCTTCGCCCGAGCGCGAGACGGCGAGTTCGAGAGCGACCGCGTCGGCGCCGCCGCCCACGGTGATGCGCCGGGCGGGGCCACCTGCGGCCGCGGCAACGGGCTCGTCGAGCCAGGCTTCGGCGCGGCTGCCGACGATCTCGTCGGCACGCCGGCCGAACATCGCGCAGGCCGCGGCGTTGGCGAGGACGACGCGCTCGGTGGCGTCGCAAACGAGGATGGCGTCGGTCGCGGCCTCGAGCACGCCGGCCAGCCGCGTCGCGCCGAGCCGGCGCCAGTGCTCGCCGGCCGCGGCAGCGCGGGCGCCGTTGCTTCGCGCCAGCTCGAGCAGGTTGCGCATGCGGGCGACGAGAACGGCGGCGGTGTAGGGTTTGGCGATGAAGTCGGCAGCACCGAGGTCGAGCGCGCGCATCTCGGTGCGCGGATCGGCGAAGCGCGTCACGAAGACGATCGGCATGGCATCGAAGCGCGGATCGGCGCGCAGTGCGCTGCAGACCGCGAAGCCGTCAAGGCCGGGCATGTGGATGTCGAGCAGGACGATGTCGGGCAGCAGCTCGCTCGCCATCGCGAGCGCCTCGTCGCCGTTGCGCGCGAAGTGGAAGTCGCCGAGCGGCGCCAGCGCGCCGCGCAGGGCATGGACGGCGGAGACATCGTCGTCGACGATGAGCAGGCGCGCCGGCCCGGCCTCGCTGGCCGGCACCGTCGCTTCGCCCGGGCCGACGCGGAGGGCTGCCGCACGCCGCAGCTGCGATCGCACCCGCGCCGTGATCTGCGCAGCCACCAACGGCTTGGTGACGAAGTCGGCCGCACCCGCCTCGAGCGCAGCGACCTCGAGGTCGGGAAGGTCGTGGCTGGTCGCGAAGATGACCGGTACGCGCGACAGTCCGCTGTCGGCACGCAACGCCGCGCAGACATCGAGATCCGTCATGCCGGGCATGTCGGCGTCGAGCAGGATGAGGTCGGGCGCGTGCTCGCGAGCCAGCCTCATGGCATCGACGCCGGACGTCGCCATCCGCTGGTTCGGATACCTGGCCGGCAGACGGCTCATCACCCGCAGGGCCGAGGGGTCGTCGTCGACGAGGAGGAGGTGGCTGTCGTGCAGTGGCATTCGGCCTCCTTTGGACGGCGGTGACTCGCGGCTGCGATTATCGAAGCGTTCGGACACGCTCCGACGACCGTGGCCTCCGTTCGCCCGTCGGCCGCCACGGCGGCGCGACGCGCGTCACGACGGCGGACTAGCATCGCCGGTGCCTGTCCCCGGCACGCCACGCCAGCCGTCATGCCGAAATCCCCAGCCGCCGCCGCGCCGGCGCCGATCGAGCCGATGCTGGCCAAGGCCTCAGAGGCGCTGCCGCCCGAGGGCGACCATCTCTACGAACCGAAGTGGGACGGCGTTCGCGCCATCGTCTTCCGTACCCGCGGCGCCGACGCGCTGACGATCCAGAGCCGCGACCTGCGCCCGCTCGACCGCTACTTCCCGGAGCTGCGCGTCAAGCTGCTCGAGCGGCTGCCGCCGGGCTGCACCGTCGACGGCGAGATCGTCGTCGCGACGCCGCACGGCCTCGACTTCGACGCGCTGCAGCAGCGCCTCCATCCCGCCGCCTCGCGGGTCGCCCGGCTCGCGGCATCGACGCCGGCGTCGTTCGTCGCCTTCGACCTGCTCGCCGCTGGCGGCAAGAGCCTGATGGCATCGAGCTTCGCGGAGCGCCGAAAGGCCCTCGAGTCGCTGCTCGGCAGCGCCACGGCGCCGCTCCATCTGACACCGGCCACGCGCGAGCGCGCCACCGCCGAGCAGTGGCTGCGCGACTTCGAGGGCGCCGGGCTCGACGGCGTCGTCGCCAAGCTGCTGTCGGCGCCCTATCAGCCCGGCAAGCGGGCGATGCTGAAGATCAAGCACGCGCGCACGGCCGACTGCGTCGTCGCCGGCTTTCGCTGGCACAAGAGCACGGAGGAAGGCGGTCCCGATGCCATCGGCTCGCTGCTGCTCGGCCTCTACGACGAGGCCGGTGCGCTGCATCACGTCGGCGTCACGTCGTCGTTCACGATGGCAATGCGCCGCGAGCTCGCGGAGGCGCTGGCGCCGCTGCGGGACAACGCCCTCGAAGGACATCCCTGGCGCGGCTGGGCCGAGCAGGACGCGGCGGCGCAGAAGGCGTCGCGCCGGGGCGAGTCGCCGGCGGCCGGCGGCCAGCGCATGCCCGGTGCGAGCAGCCGCTGGACCGGCGGCAAGGACCTATCGTGGCAGCCGCTGCGGATCGAGCGCGTGTGCGAGGTGAGGTACGACCACCTGCAGGGCGACCGCTTCCGCCACGCCACCACGTTCCTGCGCTGGCGCACCGACAAGCCAGCGGCGGCGTGCCGCTACGACCAGCTCGAGACCGTGCCGCCGTTCGAGCTGAAACAGATTTTCAGTCGGACCGGCCGGGCCGAGGCGGGTCGTGCAGGCGCCGCTGCCTCGCCCGCGACGACCACCTAAAGCGCAAAGAATGCCGCGATTCGCGGCTTGATGGCGGCAACGACACCGGCGGTCTGGACAACACTCGCGGAGTTCGCCTTCGCATCGTTGCAGACATGAATCCAGCCTACATCCCGGCCTTCACCCTCGAGCCCAAACGGGTCGTCGTCGAGCAGCCGAAGGCCACCGGGCCGCGAACGCCGAACTTCATCGCCGACATTGCCGCCGGCCGCGTCGAGCTGCCGACGATCCCGAAGGTCGTGCAACGCCTCATCGCCGCGCTGCGCGACCCCGAGGTCGATGCCCGCAAGATCGGCGAGGTGCTGGCGCAGGACCCGGTGCTCACAGCCAAGGTGCTGCGGCTCGCCAACTCGTCGTTCTTCGGCGGCCAGCGCTCGATGGCGTCGATCGACGCCGCCGTCGCCATGATCGGCCTGCAGGCGCTCAACCGCCTGATCGTGGCCTGCGGCGTCTCGGCGTCGCTGGGCAACGTGCCTGGCATCGACCTGCCGACCTTCTGGCGCGACGCTCTCGTCGCTGCTACCGCGGCTCACAAGCTGGCCAGCCGACTCGCAGCCGATGCCGAGGAAGCCTACGTCTGCGGGCTGCTCCACGCCACCGGCCACCTCATCCTCTGCCAGACCTATCCCGAGATCGCCGACCTGGTCTTCACCGGCTTCGCGACGGCGCGCGGCGCCGAGCTCGCCGCGCTCGAGAACGACAACTTCGGCATCGATCATCCGAGCGTCGGCGCGCTCTGGGTCGAGAGCATCGGCTTTCCGCTGCCGGTCATCGAGACGATCCGGAAGTCGGCGAAGCCGCTCGCCGCGACCGACACTGCGCTCGATCTGACGCTGCGCGGTGCCTGCGCGCTGGCGCGGGCGGTGGCCGACAAGGCGCCGATCGAGGTCGCGTTCGCCGCCCTGCCGGCGGCGGTGCAGGCGCGCTTTCCTGCGGGCGCCGCCGACCCCGCGTTCGCGAAGCTGTTCGACGCGCTGCAAGAGACCGAGCCGACACTCTGACGCGCGCCGACGCGGCGCTAGACTCGCGCTCCCGGGTCGGCAGTTCACCCAGGCGTTGGCGCGTGGCTTCCACGAGCTAGACCTGCCTTCGGATCAACTCTTGGCCCCGGCCCCGTGCACCAACCCGCACGCGCCAGGCCGGAAGTCGGCAACCACCGGCGCCTTGCCTTGCAGGGTCGCACGCGCGTGCAGTGTTGCCGCCCGCCCTTTACCGGCGGGCGCGAGGAGGCACCATGAGCAAGGAACTCTTTTCGATGCGGATCGCCGACGTCTCGGCATTCGCGCGCACTCTCGTGCGGGCGCTCGCCGAGCGCGGCGCCGACCGCCCGGCGCCGCCCGGTCAGGTCGAGATGCTGAACCTGATCGCGCGTGCCCAGGGCCTGCGCAACTGGCAGGCCCTGCGCCATTCGCTCGAGGCGGCGCCCCCGCCGCCTTTGCTTCCGGCAGCGCGCCCGGAAGCAGCGGCCGCGGCTCCTCTCAGCGCCAACGCGCGCAAGGCGCTGGCCCAGTTCGACGATCAGGGCCGGCTGATGCGCTGGCCGGTGAAGTTCTCGGTGCAGCGGCTGGCGATGTGGGTGCTCTGGACCCGTTTCGACGCCAAGCGGCTCTACACCGAGAGCGAGGTCAACGCGATCTTGAAACCGATGAACCTCTTCGCCGACCACGCGACGCTGCGGCGCGAGCTCGTCAACCACCGACTGCTGGCGAGGAAGAGCGATTGCAGCGAGTACTGGAAGCTGCCGGCCCGGCCCGACGACGAAGCCCGCGCGCTGCTGGCAGCGTGGCGCGCGCGCAGCCGGGAGGCGTGACGCAGACGCATCACGGCACGCCGCTCGACGGCGCGTCGCTTCGCATGCGGTCGAAGAGCGCGTACCAGTCGATCCGACGCGTCGCGACCATCATCGCGGCCAGCACCGCGAACAGCAGCAGGGCACCGAGCAGCAGCGCGTTCTGCTCGAGCTGGAGCAGCGCGTAGAGGATGACGTAGAGCACCGCGATGCCGGCCCCGAAGACGGCGCCGGCGCGCACGCCGCGCAGCACGAAGCTGCCGTAGAACGCGAGCAGCGCCGTGCACGCCGAAGCTGCGGCGAGGTAAGCCCAGGCGAACGCGATGTGCTCCGACAGGCTGACGAGGAGCAGGAAGAACATCGCCAGCGCCGCGCCGACGAGCAGGTACTGGATCGGATGCACGCGCAGGCGCCGCAGCACCTCGACCGAGCCGACGCCGACGAAGGTGAGCGCGATGAAGAGCAACCCGTATTTGGTGGCGCGGTCGCTGAGCGCATACGGGCTCACGGGATCGATGAAGGCGACGCCGAAGGTCTCGACGCAGCGCGGCGGGCGGGCCTCGTCGCGGCCGGCCGCGGGCTCGCCGCCACCGTCGAGAAGGCCGCAGGCCGCGCCACCCTCCACCACCGAGCGCGGCGCCGTCGTGGCCAGGGCATTGAGCTGCCAGCGGGCGGTGAAGCCGGTGCTTCCGACCTGGCGCTCGATCGGCAGGAAGCGGCCGGCGAACGACGGATGCGGCCAGTCGGACGCGAGCGCGACGCGGCTGCTGTCGGCGACCGGCGCGAACGCCAGGTCGCCGCTGCCGACGAGCTCGAGCGCGACCTCTGCCGCGAGCGGACGGCCCGAGCCGGCGAAGGCCTCGGGCACGTCGACATGGAAGCCGCGCGGATGCGCCGCGTGCAGCGTGCCGGGCAGCACCGACCTGGCGCTGCCGTCGAGCCGGGCGCTGGCGCTGCGGACGCCGCGCGAATCGCCGAGCGCCACGAACATCACCGGCGCCGCGCAGCGGATGCGGGCGCCGTCGCGACCGGCCGGCGGCTGCAGAGCGAGGCCGTCGGACCAGGTCGCGGCGAGCCGCGCCTTCAGCACGTAGCCGTTGACCTTGAAGATGCCGCGGTAGCGCGGCTCGATGGCGGCCTCGGCCTGGATGTCGAGCGCTGCCGGCGCCGCGCTGATCTGGAAGTCGCGGTGCGAGGTGACCGTCTTCCGGTCTTTGCCCTCGCCCTGCACCGTTTCCCACGACTCGGTGCAGCTTCGCGTGAGCACCGGGCCGAGCACCGTCTGCGCGGCGGCCAGACTGGCGGCGACGCTGGCCTCGGCTTCGCGCAGGCGCCCCTGTCGCTCGGCGACGATGCCGCTCACCGCCTGCAGGGCGACGACGAGAACGAGCAGGACGCTGCCGAGGGCGAGTGTCTTGCCGAGAACGGGGAAGCGCCTTGCCATGGGAAACCTTTCGTCGACGGCCGCGGAAGCGGCGTGCCGGCGCAGGGTCGCAAGGCGCGGCGAAGGCAGTTCGAAGGCAGCGTGAACGGGCCGGGTTGGGCGTGACAATGCACCCTGGAGCGCGCTCGCCGGCAGCGCCCGAACGACACGGACACCCATCGACATGGCCACGATCCTGGTCCTCAACGGCCCGAACCTGAACCTGCTCGGCACGCGCGAGCCGGCTGTCTACGGCAGCGCCACGCTGGCCGAAGTCGAACGGCTCTGCCGCGACGCTGCGGCCGCTTATGGCCACGAGATCGACTTCCGGCAATCGAACCACGAAGGCGTGCTGATCGATGCGCTGCACGAGGCCGGGCGCGGCGGTGCCGCCGGCGTCGTGCTCAATGCCGGCGCCTATACGCACACCTCGGTGGCGCTGCACGACGCGATCAAGGCGGTGGCGCTGCCGGTGATCGAAGTCCACCTCTCGAACGTGCACGCGCGCGAGCCGTTCCGCCACCACTCCTTCCTGTCGCCGGCTTGCCTCGGCGTGATCGCCGGCTTCGGCGCACAAAGCTACGTGCTCGCCATCGGCGGCCTCGCGGCGCATGGGCTCGACGCGCCGGCGCCGGCCACGAAGCCATGATCGACAAGCAGGTCGCGAGCCTCGCCGACGCCGTCGCCGATGTCGCCGACGGCGCCACCGTGATGATCGGCGGCTTCGGCACCGCCGGCCTGCCGAACGAGCTCGTCGGCGCCTTGCTCGAGCAGGGCGCGAAGGGGCTCACGGTCGTCAACAACAACGCCGGCAACGGCGACACCGGGCTGGCCGCCTTGCTCGCCGCCGGCCGCGTGCGCAAGATCGTGTGTTCGTTCCCGCGCCAGACCGACAGCCATCATTTCGACGCCCTCTACCGCGCCGGCCGGATCGAGCTCGAGCTGGTGCCGCAGGGCAATCTCGCCGAGCGCATCCGCGCCGCCGGCGCCGGCATCGGTGGCTTCTTCACGCCGACCGGCTACGGCACCGAGCTCGCCAAGGGCAAGGAGACGCGCGAGATCGGCGGCCGCATGTACGTGTTCGAGTCGCCACTGCACGCCGACGTCGCCTTCATCAAGGCCGAGCGCGGCGACCGCTGGGGCAATCTCACCTACCGCATGACTGCGCGCAACTTCGGCCCGGTGATGGCGATGGCGGCCAAGACCACGGTCGCCACCGTGCATGAAGTCGTCGCGCTCGGCAGCCTCGATCCGGAAGCGGTCGTGACGCCGGGGATCTTCGTGCAGCGGATCGTGAAGATCGACCGCGTCGCGACGAGCGCCGGAGGGTTCAAGGCATGACCGTCAGGAAGTGGACGCGCGCCGAGATGGCCGCGCTGGTCGCCGCCGACATCCCCGACGGCGCCGTTGTCAACCTCGGCATCGGCCTGCCGACGCTCGTCGCCAACCACCTGCCGGCCGGCCGCGAGGTCGTGCTGCACAGCGAGAACGGCGTCATCGGCATGGGCCCGGCGCCCCAGGTTGGCGAGGAAGACTACGACCTCATCAACGCCGGCAAGCAGCCGGTCACGCTCCTGCCCGGCGGCTCGTTCTTCCATCACGCCGACAGCTTCGCGATGATGCGCGGCGGCCACCTCGATGTCTGCGTGCTCGGCGCCTTCCAGGTCGCGGCCAACGGCGACCTCGCCAACTGGCACACCGGTGCGGCCGATGCGATTCCCGCGGTCGGCGGCGCGATGGATCTCGCCATCGGCGCCAAGAAGACCTACGTGATGATGGAGCACACGACCAAGACCGGCGAGACCAAGATCGTCGAGCGCTGCAGTTATCCGCTGACCGGCATCGGCTGCGTCGCCCGCGTCTACAGCGACCTCGCGGTGATCGACGTGACGGCCGCGGGGCTGGTCGTGCGCGAGATGGCCGAGGGGCTGTCGTTCGATGCATTGCAGGCGCTCACCGGCGCCGCCCTCATGGAGAAAAGAACGTGATCGAAGCCTTCATCTGCGACGCCGTCCGAACACCCATCGGCCGCTACGGCGGCGCCCTCTCGTCGGTGCGCACCGACGACCTCGGTGCCCTCCCGATCAAGGCGCTGATGGACCGCAACACGCGCGTCGACTGGGCCCAGGTGGCCGACGTGATCTACGGTTGCGCCAACCAGGCCGGCGAGGACAACCGCAACGTCGCCCGCATGGCGGCGTTGCTCGCTGGCCTGCCGCTCGAGGTGCCGGGCGCGACCATCAACCGGCTCTGTGGTTCCGGCATGGACGCGGTCGGCATCGCGGCGCGCGCGATCAAGAGCGGCGAGGCGCAATTGATGATCGCCGGCGGCGTCGAGAGCATGAGCCGGGCGCCGTTCGTGATGCCGAAGGCGGAGAGCGCGTTCTCACGCGCCAACGCGGTCTACGACACGACCATCGGCTGGCGCTTCGTCAACAAGCTGATGAAGGAGAAGTACGGCGTCGACTCGATGCCCGAGACGGCGGAGAACGTCGCCACCGATTTCGGGATCGAGCGCGAGGCGCAGGACCGGATGGCGCTGGCCTCGCAGCAGAAGGCAGTGGCTGCGCAGAAGGCCGGCTTCTTCGATGCCGAGATCGTGCCGGTCACGATCCTGCAGAAGAAGGGTGAGCCGATCGTCATCTCGAAAGACGAGCATCCGCGCGACACCAGCCTCGAGGCGCTCGCGAAGCTGAAGGGCGTCGTCCGCGCCGACGGCACGGTGACCGCAGGCAACGCCTCGGGCGTCAACGACGGCGCCTGCGCGCTGCTGCTCGCGAACGAGCGCACGGCAGCGAAGCACGGCCTGGTGGCACGGGCGCGCGTCGTCGGCATGGCGACGGCCGGCGTGCCGCCGCGCATCATGGGCATGGGCCCGGCGCCGGCCACGCGCAAGGTGCTCGAGCTCACCGGCCTCTCGCTGACGCAGATCGACGTGATCGAGCTCAACGAGGCGTTCGCCGCGCAGGGCCTGGCCGTGCTGCGCGACCTCGGCCTGCAGGACGACGATGCACGCGTCAACGCCAACGGCGGCGCCATCGCCCTCGGCCACCCGCTCGGCGCCAGCGGCGCGAGGCTGGTGACGACCGCCGTCAATCAGTTGCACAAGAGCGGCGGCCGCTATGCGCTCTGCACGATGTGTATCGGCGTCGGCCAGGGCATCGCCATGGTCATCGAACGGGTGTAGAACGCGACTCGGCGGCATGCGGATTGCCCCCTGGCGCCATCATCCACGAAAGACACCTCATGTCCCAGAGCAGCATCCTCGGCGGCGAACGCGCGCCGCGCCAGGCCGAAGGCCGCAGTGCCGACGTTCTCGGCCCCAGCGACACCTCCGACAGCGGCAGCGACATCCAGGGCGCGACGCGCCTGAAGACCGACACCGAGGAAGGTGAGCTCGGCGGCGCCACGCCGGTCGAGCGCTCGAGCGACAGCGATTCCATGGGCACCGGCGAGCGGGCCGAGGCCGTGCCCGAAGGCGCTCGCGACGGCGCCGACATTTCGCCCGACCGCATCGCCGACTCGAAAGACGCGCTCGACTCGGCCGAATC
>Ga0123338_10000351_pt1 | contig 47672 bp, 53 predicted proteins | sample grotaG_FD_89793 | JGI IMG/M metagenome (GOLD analysis project Ga0123338, IMG submission 89793) | Glacier valley bacterial and archeal communities from Borup Fiord, Nunavut, Canada, to study Microbial Dark Matter (Phase II) -... | ecosystem: Environmental > Aquatic > Freshwater > Ice > Glacier ... | reverse complement strand
CTTAAGTTTGCCCAGGAATTGGAAGAAACCGGCATAGTAGAGCAATTGCCGCAATTGGAAGGAAAAAGAATGATCATGTTTATTTCACCTAAGAAAAAGAAATAAATTTCTTACATACATTAATATTAGGAAGATGCCAAAGATGAAAACCATCTCCGGAGCCAAAAAAAGGTTTAGACTAACCGGCACCGGAAAGATTAAAAGAAAACATGCTTTCAAGAGTCACATTTTGACAAAAAAAACCACTAAGCAGAAACGTAATCTGACTTATTGGGGAACAGTTGCCAAATCAGACTTGTCGAACGTAAAAGCTATGTTGACAATCTAGTTTTGTTTTCTTTTATCAGAGTAAAGTAATTAAGTTATCAATCGAATGAATTAGCTTCAAGACCCCGAGTACTCGGGGCGCTAGCCATTCTTAAATCAGTTTATTATGCCAAGATCGGTAAATGCAGTAGCATCACGAGCTCACAGGAAAAAAATCCTTAAGCTCACAAGAGGTAACTTCGGTGCCCGTAAAAATGTTTGGACTGTTGCAAAGAACACCTGGGAAAAGGGTTTGCAATATGCCTACAGAGATAGAAAAGTAAATAAGAGAAATTTCCGTGCTTTATGGATTCAGCGTATCAACGCTGCCGTACGTGTCGAAGGACTTTCTTATTCACAGTTCATCGGTTTGCTGAAAAAGGCAAACATTGAAATCAATCGTAAAGTTTTAGCTGATTTAGCAATGAATCATCCAGTAGCTTTTAACGCAATTGTTGAAAAGGTGAAGTAACAATTTCCGTTTAAAGGTGAAATAAACATACTAAACCTCGCTGAAAAGCGAGGTTTTTTTTTCTCTTCTCCTTAAAGACCTTAAGGTCCTTAAAGTCTTTAAGGTCTTTAAGGAGAATAAAGAATTACTCGAGTTTAGAAAATACAATTCCTGCATCTTTTCTGACCCTATCCATGATCTCCATCAAATCGGCAGATATAGTCCAAGACATCATTTCACTTTCAATTTTTCCGGCATCAAGACATTTCATTACCTCTGCGGCTTCAAGTTCATATCCTGAACCTGCACCTTTTTCGAAGGTAAGAGTTTTTTCTTCTTCCCAGTTTTTCCAGTAAGTAATAGTGGTGGGTGAAAATGAGCGTCTGTTAAGTCTCAGGAATCCGTTTTCGAAACAGAATTCGGTTTGCGTCGATGAATGGAAAGCAAAACTGGAAACCAGTGAAGCTGATTCTCCCTTGGAATATTTAAATGCCATAAGGATGGTTTCTTCAGCGCCTGTAGGACAAAAAGTAGCCATTGTTTTTATCTCAGACGGCTTACCCAGCGCCATCAGGGACATAAAAATAGGGTAGATCCCAATATCAAGTAGCGATCCTCCGCCGAGATCAACATTGTATAATCTTTTTTCAGGATTGTAATCAGCATTAAATCCAAAATCGGATTTAATGGCTTTTAATGCACCCAATTCTCCAGAATGAATAACTGCCATCGCTTTTAGAAAGCTTGGCTGAAATCGGGTCCAAAAGGCTTCCATAAGGAAGGTATTGTTGGATCGGCCAGCCTCAATCATTGATTTGACTTGCCGGCTATTAATAGCGAATGCTTTTTCACACAGCACAGCCTTTTTATGATTTAGACACAGCAAAGTCTGTTCGCAATGATGTGAATGAGGTGATGCAATATATACTACATCAACCTGAGGGTCGTTCACCATTTCCAGATAACTTCCATAAGCGCATTCAAATCCCATTTCAGATGCAAATTCCTGTGCATTTTCAATCGACCTTGATGCTGCTGCATATAGTCTTGCATTTGGAAGAGTTTTAAGGTCTGTGGCAAATTTACGTGCAATCTTTCCGCATCCCAGAATGGCCCAATTGTATGTTTTATTCATATTGTTTATTGGTAATAATTCCGGATGCAAATTAAGAATTTTTTTTGACATAGTATTGAAATTTGTAAATACAAATTGATTTATTGTTTGAATCTGCAAAAATTAAGGAGTTTGAAAATTAATTGTTGTTAATATATTGAGAATTGGATTAATTTTATTATATTTGGGTAAATAGACCAATTCCCCAAATCACGGTAAGATGGAAAGCTCTAATAATGTGTATCTTAACAAGAATGATTTTGTCTCAATAAGTTCAAAAGGGCAGGATCAAAATATGCGCCAGAAGGAGATAATAGATTCACTTGCATTAGAAATGCGTGTGCCGGTAACGATAATGAAATCAAATATTCAACTTCTTAAAAAGTGTTGTATCGGCAGCGATAATCCATTCGTTGAGGAATCATTTTTATTGTGCGAAGATTCAGTTGACAATATTCTCAGGTTTATCAACTGTGTAAGTTTCTTAAGTGATATGGGACATGGGCAGCTGAAATTGAAAAAACGAAGTTTTAATGTGAATTTATTCATTGATCAGGTAATTGAGGAGCTTCAACAATCAAATTTTGATGCATCAAGGATTCATGTTGAATTGGCTATAACAGACTTGTATATAATTACTGATAAATATTTATTGAATAGGATATTGATAAATCTTCTGGTAAATGCATTGAAATTTTCACAGTCTGCCGTTGAAGTATTCATATCACAGGTAGATAATCAATTGACTTTATTGGTTCGTGATTGTGGAATTGGAATTCCGGAGGAAGAAATTAGAGCAGTTTTTAATCCATTTGCAAGGGCAAGTAATGTAAAAATGATTAATGGAACAGGTTTGGGATTATCTATAATAGTAAAAGCTGTGGATTGTTTGGAGGGTGAGTTATATGTTAGCAGCAAGGTTGGTGAAGGTACAGAATTTAAGGTTATCATTCCATTGGAACCTATTGTTGAACTGAACCCAATGATTAAGAAAACAACTTATCTGATTCCTCAATTTTAAAATTATGATATGATAACCAAAGATATTCACTTTAACAAAGCTATAGATTTTAAATTATGCGCCAACAATGAGCCAGTGACTTTAAAAGAAGATGGTTATAGCCAGATCATTAGTACGATCTCTCATGAACTTCGCACTCCGGTAGCCACCATTAAGTCTAATATTCAGTTACTGCGAAAATTTAGTTACTACATTGATGAGTCGATCCTTAAAGAGAGTTTTTTATTATGTGAAGATTCTGTTGATGATTTTGCACGGTTTTTAGACAACATACAATTATTGAACAGTGCCAGTAAATCAAAAATTTATCCTGTATATACTTCTTTTAGAACAAAAAGAATCATCCAACATCTTTATTTTCGTTTGGCTCGTAAGAATTTGGATTGTCATCGTATATTATTGCAATGGAATTTAAAGGAGCCTGAAATTATAAGTGACAAGAAGTATCTAGGATTAATTTTATTTAATATTTTAAGTAATGCACTAAAGTTTTCAACGGAAAAAATTCAATTGATCATTTCAACATATAACCATGAATTATCAATATTGGTTCAGGATTGGGGTATAGGTATTGCGGAGGAAGAAATTGATATGATATTTCAGCCATTTTACAGATCTTCAAATGTAAAGCACATTTCAGGTACTGGATTAGGGTTGGCAATTGTACATGCACTGGTTGAAACCCTGGGAGGAGGAATTCAGGTTTCCAGTTCAATAGGAAAAGGAACAACTATTCAGATAAACATACCTTATGTGCTACCAGACGAAGATACTAGTAATTGATGACGACCAACGATTGGGAAAAACAATTAAAAACGTACTCTCTACTGAGGGTTATGATGTTTGTTATGCCAATGGAGGAGCTTTGGGTATTCAAAAAGCATTTGAATTTATGCCTGATCTGGTATTGTGTGATATCAGGATGGATACCATTGATGGTTACCAGGTTTTAAATGTGTTGAAAGAAAGTTCATTGATCGATCATGTTCCATTTATTTTTTTAACCGGCAGTTCTGAATTGGAAGATATACGGTTTGGAATGGATTTGGGAGCCGATGATTATTTTGTCAAACCATTTAATAATGAAGATCTTATCAGATCTATTGAAACAAGGCTTATCAAATTTAAAAAATTAAAGGAAGAAGGTAAACATGAATTCATGGCATTGTTTAATATCTCCCCCAATGGAATCTTTTTGTTCAACAGTTCATCCATCATTAATGCCAATCCTGCCTTATTAAAAATACTCGAATTAAGTAAGGAGGAAATACTAAAACTTAAAATTGAAGATATTTTTGAAACAAACGTCTCGCCTGGAATAAAGGAAAAGATTCAGCGATGTTTGAATGGAATTACCGAAAACTTTAATGAACAGGCGACATTAATATCAAAAAGCGGTATTAAAACGGAAGTTACACTTTTCATATCAGTCTATGAAAAGTATTCAGGAAGCTCATTGATGATTGGATTGATACCATTGTACAACGATCATTCTAAAAATATTGTTAAAGATCAAATGGCGGTTGAAGTTCTTAAGCTACTTAAAAGAGAGAATATTGCAATTACTCACTCATTTGGTGAAAAACTAACAGAGGTATTTAAGTTGCACAATGGAAATATTCATTCTCAGAATAGTAACTTTTTTTCAAAGCGCGAGAATGAGGTTCTGTATCTTTCTTTGGAAGGATTACCCATGAAAATGATAGCTGATAAACTTTCAATTTCTGATAGAACTGTTGAGAAACACAGGGCCAAATTAATGGAGAAGACGGGTTCTAATAATATTATAGAAGTAATTGTTTATGCACTTAAAAATAATCTTATCGAGATTTAACAGGTAATCTAGAGTCTTGCCCTGTGGACTTAGGATCACATCTTTAATTGCCACAATGCTGTAATGATCATTCACGTAGGGGCGGCCCTGTGTGGCCTCCCTTTCAGCCGATGTGACGGATGAAATGATGCAGGTAATCCAATTTTTTAGCTTCCCCAAAAGAAACAAGGGACAATGAGCATTTTTTTTTTTGTATTTGTCCCTTGTCTTTTTGTCTCTTTGTCCCTTGTCACTACCTCTTTTTGTGGAAAATTACCCTTCTAAATATTAAATGTTTGCATTTAATTGAGTTGTTAAATAAGCACCTCATTTAATACATATTCAGCAGCTTACATAACTATCATTGAGAGAGGAAAGATATTATAATAGCCACAATCCCCAACCCATTTCTATTTTCTATTTTCTATTTTCTATTTTATAAAACCATTGCTTCTTTTAAACAGTGACATGTGTCAAAATCAATACGTGATTACCCCCATTTATATTCTATTAAAATTTCAGTGAATTCACGTATTGTATGGCTCTTTTTAATGGTCGACCTTTGGATAAGAAATTAGAAGATAATACACGGGAAAAGTGATCAGAACGAATCAATGAATTTGAATGATTCAAGTCCCCATCATTTAACCTACGCTTTTAAATAAGCCAAAGTTGAGGATGTTAATTCATTTTTTGGATTGTGGGATTATATAGAATGATTAAGTTTTAAACGCGAATATGAAAGTGATTATTACAATGTCTGTATTACTGTTTTTGTGTTTGAGTTCCATAGCTGGTCCTTCGGAAAATGGAAATCAAAATAGAAAGGATACCTTAAAATATAAGGTTGCCGACAGATGTGCTATTCATAAAGATTCCATTACCAATTATTCAATCAACATCAATGGCAAATTAAATGCTGTTTCGATCAATAACGATAATTCAACTGACAAGAATATTGAAAAGGTTGGTAAGCCAAAAAATGCAGCCAATACAGTTGAAATCAATGGGGAAGGAAATTCAGTTACGATCAATCAAAACAACAAGGGTGGAAGTGTAAACATTCAACAAAACGGCACGGGAAACCAGGTAAATGTTTCACAATCAAATCGAAGTACAGTAAAATAAAGCTGAAGGAATATTATCGTTTTATTTTCTGATTTATAATAGTATTATAATAGTAAATCAGTTTCATGTTTTTTCAATGCCTTTATTGGTGCACAATATATAGGATTCAATCATTACATTTTTAAACGATTAAATTATCACATTTTTTTAAACAATTTAAAAAATTAAATCATGAAAAAGTTAAGTTTTATTTTCGCATTGGTGCTGGCCGGAAGTATGGCAATGGCACAGAATTCAGCAACAGTTAGTTCCACCGGTAACTTTGAAGAGGCTACTATTCTTCAAGGAATTGCTAACAATAATACTGGCCTCATTATTCAAACCGCTCCTGGCGGTATCAGTAACGCTCAGGATGAAAAAACGGTTGCTATAATTGATCAAGTTTCGGCTAATTTGGGAAGTATTAATCAGGCTGGTACACGTCAAGTTGCTACTATTTTCCAATCTTATGCCAATGTTAGTACAGTAGTCCAAACAGGTTCTTGGAATAGTTCAACAAATTACCTTGGCGGTGACCAAAATTTCAGTCAGGTTGCTCAGCATGGAAAACAAAACACAGGTAACATTAGGTCTACTTCGGACTATAATGGTAACGCTTTAAATCCATTAAATATTTATCAAGTTGGTGACCAAAACTTAGCTGAAATATATTCAGGAATGAATCCAGCTTCTTCAAACGGAAATTTGGCTTCAATAGTTCAGACAGGTAATGAGAATAAAAGTGTTCTTCGTCAAGAAGGTGGTGATTATAATTCAGCAGTAATAACTCAGTATACAAGTAGTAATGTTGCCAATTTAAATCAAACTGGTAGTTATTTGATTGCAACAATTGATCAGTATGGTGGTGATGATAATATTGTAAATTTGGATCAAACTGGAGGCAATGTTAATATTGATCAAAATGGTACTGCCAATATTGTAAGGGGTTTACAGACTCCTTCAGCTGTAGTATTTGGTAGCTTTGCCGGATCAACTTTAGATGTTATGCAGATTGGTACTGGGAATACTTTAGACCTACAATCTACTTCACTAGGTGCAACTGTTAATGTTTATCAAGATGGTTTAACGAATGCTGCATTAGTTCGTCAAGATTAAAAAGTTAATTAATTTCCTGATTAATAAAAATAAACAATACCTGCCACCATCTTCAAATCGGAATAGGCTAAAACCCGTAATTCTTAATGTGTGATGGTTTAATCCCCCGGCCCTTTTGGGCCGGGGTTATTAAAAAAAGAGAAAGATGAAAACGAATATTCTATATCTAATAATTTTATTGCTGAATTGCTACACTGTTTATTCACAGGAGATTATTAACAATCCAGGCATAGAACTCAATGAGACGATTCATCAGATTAGTACTCCGGGAATCAGTGATATTCTGAATTTTCAGAGCATGAACCAGGATAGTAAAAATTATGCATCCACTCTACAGATCGGTAATCAGAACAAGGCTACTGTCAAACAACAAAATGAACTAACTTCAGAAGCAGGCAATCTATCGGTGACTACTCAATCCGGTAATTCAAATGAGTTAACCATTGGACAGATTGGAAGTGGAAACCTAACACTTGGATTTCAGTTGGGTTACCTATCCTTTTTAACGGGGAATCAGAAAGCGAACTCTATTGGAGTCGAAAATGAGTTGGCTTTTAACTCTACTTCTTCGATGGTGGGAAGAAGTTATGCAGTTGATGGAGAGCGCAACAAAATGGATATCACTCAAAATGGCAATAACAATGGGGTACTGGCAGTTCAACAGGGCACTGTTAATACGATGTCAGTTGAACAAGCTGGGAATAAAAATTATCTGCTGGCATTGCAACACGGGAGGAATAATTCTATAACGGACTACAAACAGGCAAATAAATCTGAAGAAATACTATTTGATAAGATCATTCAGGTTGGTGAGAACTTAAGTCTGAAAGCCGAGGGAGCTTCTACCTATAAACCAACAGGAAATACTTTTATGCAAACAGGAAGCAATTTATCCCTTGAGGTTAACAACAGTTTATTAAATAATGTAGGCGGAGTAGAGATTAAACAAACAGGTTATGATATGAAAGTTGCAGTTGATCAGTCCTTTTTTGTATTACCAATGAAATAGTTTCCATTTGTAGAGTAGAATTTCTAATATTTATGGCAGATTTATATTGTTTATTCATTTTAATTTATTATCTTTCATGGTAAATTATTTCCAATAAGTTACTTTTATGTATTTACTTGCCAGTATCGTTTTATCAGTCCTATTTATGAATCCTTCGGCAATAGCGAAAGAGACCTTAAAGACGAACTCAAACAATATTATCATTATTGACAAGCAATTAGGTCATGTACTTGAAGCGGTTGATATGAATGAAGATATCCAAATGGAAACGATAACTGATAACGACACTATTAAAATAGTAAAGTTTAATGTGAACTTTGACTTTTTCTTTGAACCAGGAGAAAGTACCCTTAATGAAGCAATGGAAGATAAATTGATAGAGCTTTCGGAAATTCTTATTAAAAACCCAACATCAGTAATTACGATAGTAGGCCATACAGACAGTATCAGCACGTATGAAATAAATCAGAAATTATCTGAAAGTCGTGCACAAGTGTTGGCTGATTATTTACTTACAAAAAATGTATCTCCATCCCAATTGAAAGAAATTTCAGGTAAAAACTATTCAGAACCCTTGGCTGACAATTCTACTGAGGCCGGCAGAGCTATCAACCGAAGAGCGGAAGTTCATGTTATTTCTTCCCCGGTAGTTATGAATACTTCAGGTACTTCTATTCTGCCAAAAGATTCAATAAAAAATAATCCTATACCTGCCTCACTAATAAAATTGGTCGAAGGGGTTGTCAAACAATCCTCAAAGAAGAATGAGGTTGAAATTGAATTGGATGGTTTGCTGGTTGATGATACCAAAACCAAGATGGGGAAAGATTTTTACGATTTATTTTACAGTAGTTGGGTGGCTCCCCAGGGGGCTAAAAACTATACCATTACGGTGAGTGAAAGACCTTTTCGTTTAAGCTCTACTCAAATTGTTGTTTCCATCAATGAAAATACTGTTTACCAGGCCATATTACAGCCTCGTCAGGACATTGTAGAAGGCTTGTCGTTGGAGGCTATATCAAACACTCAGAGTTACCTTGCCAATTATGAGGAAATAATGAAACAGTTGAATGGTGAAGATATGGAAGGTTCAGGGATTTTTTAATTAATTTTTTAACGAACAATTATATTTAAAATGAGAATTTAAAAACCAATTCATTAAAACTACACACAATGAGGACTTTAATTACAATTCTAATGATTGTATTTTTTTTCGTGGCAGGAAAAACTTATGCTCAAGATTTTACTTACCAACCCAAGAATCCGGCTTTTGGAGGTAACCCTTACAACTACAGTTGGTTAATGAGTTCGGCGCAGGCACAGAATGATATCAAAGAAGCCACAACTGATCCCTACAGCCGTTACAGTACCGATCCGTTAAAGGATTTTTCGGAAAGTTTAAACCGGCAGATCTTAAGTCAACTTTCGAGACAGATTGTTGCAAAGCAGTTTGGCGAGGATGCCTTAAGTGCAGGTACTTATGTATTGGGAGATTATCAGATTGAGGTTGGTGATCAGGCTGATGGCTTGAATATCACCATTGTAGACAATAAAACGGGAAGCCAAACCACGGTATCAGTCCCTTATTTCTAATTGGTAAATAAATTAGATAATATGATACAGAAAACCATTCTGTTAAGGATTTTTATTGCGCTGATTTTTATGGTCATGGTGGCAGCTTGCGGATCATACATGCATCAGCCACTGCGAACCAGAAGAGCGATTCTTGGACCGGAAACACCAGCCAAGAAAGTACTTTTGGAATTGCCTGAAGCCAAAGAAAAGATTGTGGTTGCAGTTTATAAATTCAGAGATCAGACAGGTCAGTACAAAGCCTCAGAAACGGGAGCCAACTGGTCAACTGCGGTAACACAAGGCGCTACAACCATATTAATTCGTGCATTGGAAGAATCGGGTTGGTTTATTCCAATAGAACGGGAAAACATGGGTAATTTGTTGAATGAACGAAAAATTATCAGAACTAGCCGTGCTCAATATGAAGGTGGTGATGAGAATAACAGTTCGCTGTTACCCCCGTTGCTGTTTGCAGGTGTTATACTCGAAGGGGGTATTATCTCTTATGAGTCCAATATATTAACAGGAGGAGCCGGTATACGATATTTTGGAGCCGATGTTTCTGGGCAGTATCGCGAAGATCGGGTAAGTATATATATTCGTGCGGTATCATCGTCCAATGGTAAAGTATTAAAAACAGTCTATACTACCAAATCAATACTTTCCCAGGAAGTTTCCCTTGGGCTGTTCCGTTACGTAAAATCCAAACGTTTATTAGAAGCAGAAACTGGATTTACTTACAATGAGCCTTCTGAGATTTGTGTTACCGAAGCCATTGAGAAAGCTGTTGAGAGTTTAATTATTGAAGGGGTACACGATAAGCTTTGGGCACTTTCAAATCCGAAAGATACTGCCTCTGTATCGTTTACTAATTATTTGGCTGAAAAGCAAATCAATTATAACTCAGATCCAATGGGGCGGATATTGGAAAAGAATAACAGGGGCAAATTAATATTGGGAACCTCTGCTGGATCAAGCTCTTTCGTGGGCGATTATACTGCAGGAGAAGTAAAACCCAAAACATCCTTTATATTCGGTGTTGCATTGAACAATCACTTAACCATTGACAGTGAAGTTGGGTACCGCGGGTTAATGGTGCAGAAGAGAATAAATGATTATTCTATGTCCAGTGATTTTTCAATGCGCTATGTTTTTCTACCATACGATAAACTAACTCCATATTTAAGTTTAGGGGGTGGATTTGACTTTAATTCCAAGGGTGTTGGATTGTCGCGTGATAAGTATCTCCCCAAATTAAACGGTTCAATAGGGATGGAATATATGGTCCGAAAGAAATTGGGTTTATCTGTTTCCTCCGGATGGAATTACTATTTAAACGATCGGTTTGACGGAACACGAAGTGGCAGTTACAACGACGTTAGCTGGGGAATATCCTTAGGGTTAAAACTCTATATATTTAATTTGAGACAAAAAACAGCTTATTACTAAATCTAAAATATCATGAAAAAATTAATATATATTGTATGTTGTTTCTTTCTGGCTTTCCTGACATCATGTGATGAAGTAAAGCTGGATATTGTAAATTATGGTTCTGTTAGCGGAACTGTAGTGGATGGCGAGACTTATCTGCCTCTCCAGGGAGTTCTGATTACCACAATACCTGCAAGTGTTTCTTTACTGACTAATGTTGAAGGTAAATTTACAATTCCTAAAATTATAGAAGGGGATGTAGCTATAAATGTTAAGAAGAAGGACTTTTTAAGCAATACCATATCCGTTGCCATCTATGCTGAGGAAAATTCAACTGTGGACTTTCTAATTTATAAAGATGAAAATAACGTTGGAAATATCACAATTTATGATCCTGTACCGGGTAACGGAGCCTTGGATCAATTGACTGGTTTTTCTTTAAAATGGAATGTAAATGGGAAAAAAGCATTAACTGAATTAAATTATAGCATTTACATTTTTGAATCGAATTCAACGGTACAGAAATTGGTGGGAGAGGGTATAATTGAAAAGGCAGTAACAGTGGCAGATCTTAAATATTCAACGACTTATTTTTGGTACGTAGTTGCTAATTATGAAGGAAATAAGATAGCATTTAGTCCAACATGGTCATTTAAAACAAGAGACCCAATCGTAACCAATTGAACTTTAGCAATGTGAGTCCGATTTATGTATAAATTCATTGAGTACCTTTATGAAATTGAAACGTTGACAATATTGTCAACGTTTCAATTTTATCTCTTTACTATCAGCAATATGTATGGGCAAGGTGAAAGAGGCAGTCCCTGGAATGTATAGAAGCGGCTTCTTTAATTTTCTGCGACAATTGATGATATTGCCAAAAAGACAAAAAGACAAAAAGACAATTTGTCTTTTTGTCTTTTTGTCTTTTTGTGACAGCTATTGAATATTTTAAATGCAATATCAGTAAATACTATTCTTTCAGCTTCTTAGTAATAATTGAAAGTGCAAATATTGATTTTTTCTCTAGTTTTGGAATCATAACATTTTTAGGTAATCGTTTCACCAATAGAGCGGGAATGCCTGCCAATATGAATCCCATAATCAACAGGCTAATAAATAAGACAGGTTCTTCAATTTCTCCAACCATGAGGAAGGTAAGCCAAATAATCACTCCATTTACACCAATAATGATTGAACTGGTAATCACATGATTACCTGTTAATTTGAGTAAGTTGTGATGAATATGATTCATGTCAGGCGAAAATGGCGAACGCTTTTGAGATATGCGGATAGCAAAAACCCTAATGGTATCAATTACAGGAACTATAACAAGAGATAAAGCAATAGCAACAGATCCTTGCACGACATTCATCGAAGCCGGTGTAAACTCAACAAAGTGAATGATCAAAATAGCGATCACAACTCCAAGAATAAGAGATCCGGTGTCGCCCATGAATATTTTATTGGTATGACCAAAAACATTGTATAGATAAAAGGCAACTAAACTGCCTGTTAAACTGAAACATGTAATCGAATAGATAAAATCGCCGGCATTCAAAAACAATACTCCGAAAGTTATAGAAACGAGTATGCCTATCCCGGATGCAAGTCCATCAATCCCATCAATAAGGTTAAATGCATTGATGATACCAACAATAGCAACCAGTGAAATGAGTATGCCAATGACATATCCTATTTCCTGTAACCCGAAAATGCCATGAAGATTTGTAATTCTATAGTTTCCTATAATTATCAGATAGAGGGCTATTCCAATTTGGACAATTAGTTTCTTTTTTGCTGACATTCCAATGATATCATCCTTCAATCCAATTAAGAACATGACAGTTACACCAACAAATATGTATTTCAATTCATTGATGCTGAGGCTATTCGATGAAACTATGGTACTGATTACGAATCCTGCAAATATTGCGATCCCGCCAAGTGTGGGTACTATCTGTTTGGCTGCAGAACGCTGGTTCGGTACATCGTACAATTTAATAATTTTCGAAACTTTGATTATTTTCGGAATTACAAAATATACGATTGTAAAGCTTAAGGCCAGACTTATAAAAATATTCAAGTGTAAAAGCATTTGGTTTTTTTAACACCACAAAATTAGAATTATTTATATCAAAATGGAAGAATTATTTGTTGTTGAAAATTTAAACGATATGAGATGCTCTGATTTCATCGCGAATGGGACATTTTCACATACGAACTGCAAAATATACTTGCAATAAATTCAAATGTGATGAAGCTTTATTGTATATAGTTGTCAATCGCGATGTCTTTTTACGATCTTCACTTTTTACCTGATAGAGATCATAAGAAGAGGAATTGAAAAAGCCAAAGCAGCAATAGGTAAGGCTTTTGATTGCTATCAATTCAAAGTGAGCTAAATTATTGAATCGATAATCATATTAAAAAGGCATTAAAATAACAGCGAAATGCCTTTTCAACTGATGTTATTATTTTAGTGTTATCATTTGAGACGATTTACTTGCAAATGACCATTAAGAATATGTTAATTCTCAACTAATCAATTACAATGTATAGGATTGAAATATTTACGCTTTATTCCAATAATTTACTTCCTCTTCAGTTTCTTTGTCTGATTGTTGAAGCCAGTATGCTGGAGTAACTTTCTTTCCTGATTGACTTTTTAACCTTCGCTCATAAACATCAATGATCGGGTTGAAAAGAATATCAGTAACACCAAGCTTGAATACTGTTGGATCGGTATCAGCAACAATTTTTACTTCATAGCCATTGAGTTCAAGTAAACTTTTTAGAAATTGGACACGTTCAGGAGTGATTCCTTTTTCGACAACAGTGCACCGCACGCCATCAATTTCTTCAACAAGATGTTTTCCTTTATTAAGTGGCATAGTTTTTTAGTTTAAAAATTGTTGGCTGATGGTTCGTATGTATTCAAATATTCCACTTGCAAAACCAATGATAAATACCCCTGCCACACACATTACAAGGCTTATTCGCATGGCAGTTGTACTGCGGAACCAGGCTACTGGTTCTTCGTTTTTATCGATGAAGATCGCTTTTATCACCAATAAATAATAGTAAAGCGATATGGTAGCATTTAAAACTGCAATCAAAACCAGAATATAATAACCACTTGCGGCAGCTGCTGTAAAGAGGAAAAATTTTCCAAAGAAACCGGCAATTGGAGGAATTCCTGCTAACGAGAACAACGAAATGGTCATCAGCAGTCCAAGTTTAGGATTTGTTTGGTATAATCCCTTATATCCCGAAATAGTCTCAACACCCGAGGCATTGTGAATAGCAGCAACAACGCCAAATGCTCCAAGGTTGGTGAACACGTAAACCAGAACGAAATAAACAATTGAAGTCATTCCAAGCTCATTGGCACCCAGAATACCCAACAGGATAAAGCCGGCTTGTGCAATTGATGAAAAGGCCAGAAATCGTTTGATATTGTTCTGACGCATGGCAAACAGGTTACCAATTGTCATTGTGCATACAGCCAGCGTATAAATCATAGGCTTCCACAGTTCCACAATATTCTTAAAAACCGTGAACAGAACGATGCTAAAAATAAATGCTGCAGCACCTTTCGAAACAACCGAAAGATAGGAAGTTACATTGATTGGAGCACCTTCGTAAACGTCAGCAGTCCAGAAATGAAATGGTACGAGCGATATTTTGAAACCCATTCCACTCACAAAGAATACAAATCCAAGTGCAATAAGAGCGTTTGGCTGAACTTTGGTTGCGACATCGGCAAAGTAGATCGATCCGGTTGCCCCGTAAATCATCGAAAGTCCAAATAATAGAATTCCTGAAGATAGGGCAGAGGACAGGATTAATTTGATACCTGCTTCAGCTGATTTACTTTTATATTTGTCGAAGGCAGCCAATCCTGCAATTGGAATAGTGGCTGTTTCGAGTCCAATATAAAAAATCAGAAAGTCACCAGCTGAAATCATAAAGTTCATTCCGATCAGTGTTGACAATGTCAAGATAAAATATTCACTGATTTTGTCTGTATTTTCCGGTTTCCGCAACCATCCTTCGGCCTGAAGAAAGACAATTAATACTGCCAGGTTAAGAACGTTTTTCATGAAAACGGTCAATTGGCTTGACTGAAATGATCCACCAAATAAATTGCCGGTTTCGCCAGGGATAAAACCTACTACGGTAATCAAAGCGAAAAGTCCGAGTGCAAAAGGAATGATACGCGATTTATTCTTTTCACTTGTAAAAACTTCAGCCACCAGAATGGCAAGGGCTGCAAATGTGAGCAGCATTTCGTGGCGCATGAGTATAAATTGTCCGAGATCCATATTTTTCGGTATTATTATAAATTAAAAAGGAACAACCATTGCCAATCTGGCAACAATCGGTTTTATGCTGGCCATGATCATGTCAGATAACCATAACGGTGCAATACCGACGGCGGCAACAGCCAAAAGCAATGATACAGTACTCAATTTCTCATACCATTGTGCATCTTGCAGATGTGCATGGTGTTGATCTTTCAAAGGGCCAAGCAGAATAATGCCTACAACCCGCAAGATGTAAACTGCCGTAATTACAATCGAAGAACATACGAGAACAGTTACCACACGGTGAAACATATCATGGTGTTGGAAAGCTCCGACAAAAACAGTCATTTCTGCTACGAAACCACTTAATCCGGGAAGACCCAAAGAAGCAAAACCTGCGATCATATACACTACTGCCAGAAATGGGATTACCTTCATCAGACCACCCATTTCTCTAATGTCCCGGGTATGTGTACGTCCGTAAATCATACCAATTAGGGCGAAGAAAAGGGCTGTCATCAAACCGTGTGAAATCATCTGAAGGATTGCTCCGTCCATCGCTGTTTGATTCATCATCAGCAAGGCAAAAATTACCAATCCACAATGGCTTACTGATGAGTAAGCATTGATGAATTTAAGATCCGTTTGCCAAATGGCGCTGAAAGCTCCGTAAACCACACTGATCGTTGTCAGGATAATAAAAATCCAAGCCATTTCTTGTGCCGCTTGAGGCATCAGGAACATGGCAACACGAAAACAGCCGTATCCTCCAAGCTTCATCAAAACTCCCGCATGAAGCATTGAAACCGCTGTTGGCGCTGAAGCATGACCATCAGGTGACCAGGTATGAAAAGGAAACAATGCTCCAAGTATTCCAAATCCAACAAAAGCGAAAGGAAAGAAGAAGCGTTGTGCCGCAACGGGAATATTTATTTTGGAGATTTCAAGAATATTAAAAGTAAGCGGGCCTCCACCAGGAGCCGAATTGTAATAAATACCTAAAATGCCAACCATAATCAAAGCAGAACCTGCCATCAACATCAAAGTCAGTTTCATGGCCGATTTTTCTTTCGGTCCTGTTCCCCAAAGACCAATGAGCAGATACATTGGGATCAGCGCCAATTCGTAGAAGAGGAACATGGTAAACAAATCGAGAGAAATAAAGAACCCATATACTGCTGTGACAAGCAATAAAAGCGATATAAAAAACTCTTTTGCCAGGTATTGAAGTTCCCAGGAAGCAAAAACACCTGCAAACATCACAATTGATGTAAGACCAATCATAGCTACAGCAATTCCATCGACCCCGAAAGCAAAGTGGATGTTCAAGCTAGGGTACCACATGAAGTCTGAAGTAAATAGCATCTCATGCATCATCCCGGTTTTTCGTGCAGCAAGGTAAGCAAGTACCAGATAAACTGTTGCTAAAAGTTCCACACCCATTCCGATTGCCGAAACGAGCCGGGCACCTTTATAATCCCTGGTTAAAAGGACTCCGATCATGGTGAGAACCGGAATTAAGACCAATAAAGTTAGAATATTCACTATTGTATATTTTAAATTTTTGTTTCTTATCTGATATTCAATTCCCTACATCAAAAAATAGATCATCGAAAGCGCCAATGCCAATGTTCCGGCAACGAACATGAATGCGTAGTGCTGCAATTGCCCTGACTGCATTCCTCTTATCTTGTAAGATACTTTTTCAGTGCTTGTGCCAATTCCTACCATAAATCCATCAATGATGTGACGATCGAACCATGCAATTGGTCGTGATATATAGTTGAAAATGATCTTCTTAGTGACAAAAAGATAGATTTCGTCGAAGTAGAATTTATTAAATGTTGCAGTGTATAAAACTCCCCATTTCAGAGCAAGTTTCTCAGGAATAGCACTTTCTTTCTTGTAAAGTATCCATGCCATTGCAATTCCAAATAATCCAATCAACACTGATGGAATGGCTACTGCAAAGTTCATTTCTGAATCAAAACCTAACTTGTCAGAAGTGACCAGATGATGGAATGGTATGAAACCAGCAAAAACTGAGGCTACAGCCAAAAACATCAATGGAATTGACATGGTAAGTGGACTTTCGTGTGGGGTATGTTCATAATGTCGGTCTTTTCCCCAGAAAACATTAAAGTATAAACGGAACATATAGAATGCGGTAAGTCCGGCAACAATAAATTCTACTGCAAACAAAAGTTTGTTGTGATGCAAGGCAGCAACGAGAATTTCGTCTTTACTGAAAAAACCTGCCAGTGGGGGAACTCCTGAGATAGTCAGACAGGCGATCAGGAAAGTAATATGCGTAATAGGCATGTATTTGCGCAATCCACCCATATCGTACATATAGTTTGTATGAACGGCATGAATGATTGATCCAGCTCCAAGGAACAACAATGCTTTAAACATTGCATGAGTGAAAAGGTGGAACATAGAAGCCATGTAACCAAGTCCTTCTTCGCCACCATATCCTGAAACACCTAGGGCAAGCATCATATATCCGAGTTGTGACAATGTTGAAAATGCCAGAACACGTTTGATGTCATATTGAGTTATGGCAATTACCGCCGCAAAAAGGGAAGTAAATCCACCTACATAGGCAATAATTTCTTGTGTCTCAGGAGCCTGAAAATGAATTACCGGAAACATACGTGCAACTAAGAATACACCGGCCACAACCATCGTAGCAGCATGTATCAATGCAGAAACAGGTGTTGGGCCTTCCATTGCATCAGGTAACCATATATGTAATGGAAACATGGCTGATTTACCGGCACCGCCAATAAATATTAAAGTCATTGCCCAAGTCAAGGCTGAAACTCCCATGAAACTCATTGTGGCAGCACTTCCGAAAATAGCTGTTCCTGGTTGAGTCAATTTGCCGAAATCAAATGTCCCGGTTACATAAGATAGAATCAATATACCGATCAGGAAACCAAGGTCAGCAAATCGGGTGACGATGAATGCTTTCTTTGAAGCTGCCACTGCCGATGGCTTTTGGTAGTAAAATCCGATCAACAGGAATGAACTGACACCCACTAATTCCCAGAAAATGTACATCTGGAAAATATTGGTAGCAATCACCAATCCGAGCATTGAAAAGGTAAACAAGGAGAGGAAAGCATAAAATCGTGCAAATCCAGTTTCACCTTTCATGTATCCAAGGCTGTATATATGCACCATAAACGAAACGGTGGTAACTACAACTAACATCATCACCGAAATAGGGTCAAGTAAAACTCCTACATTAATGTACAGGCTTTCAGTAAAGCGAAGCCATGTAAATTCAAAAGGGATAATTGGTAAAAATCCTTCTGCGCTATGCCCCATTCCGAAGAAATATTTATAGGCGGTGATCAGCGAAAGAAGGAAAGAGATTCCAAGTCCAATTGTTCCTATAATTCCTGATACAATCGGTTTCCATTTCATTCCCAACAACCCGGTAACCAGAAACACTACCAGTGGTATCAGTACAATGAATACGGTATAAGTAAATCCAGCCATTGTTCTTTATCTTAAATTTTAAATCTCATTTTCGAATTAATACTTCATCTCACTTACATTTTCAACATCAATATTCTGCAAGCTCCTGTAAATATTGATGATCAATGCAATAGCGACCGAAGCTTCGGCAGCTGCAATTCCAACAATAAATAGTGAAAAGAAGTGTCCCTGCAACTGATCGGGATATAGGTAACGGTTGAAAACCAAGAAATTGATATTTACTGAGTTCAATATGAGTTCAACTGACATCAGCATAGTAATCAGGTTACGGCGAATGATGAAGCCGCAAATCCCTGTAAAAAACATGAGTGTGCTGACCACTAAAAAATGTTCGATTGCAATTCCCTCAATCATATCTCTGAGTTTTTATTTTTATCTTTTTTGGCCACAATAATGGCGGCAATTATAGATGCCAGTAGCAATATACTGATTAATTCGAATGGCAAAACATAGCCGTTTTTACCTGTGCTTAACAATTGATTTCCAATGGCGGTCATATCAACTGGAAGTTCTGGAGCATTGCCGGCCTTGAAAGGATGGGAGAGGAGTGTTGTTAGAACTAGTCCACTTCCAACCACAGCTACACCGATACCCATCAATAGATTGATCAGTGCAGGAGGATTAAAACGATGGGAAATGTGGTGAGTCAGCAGAATACTGAAAATGATTAAAACCACTATACCGCCGGCATAAAGGGTTAACTGAACTGCTGCCATAAACTCGTATTTCAACAAAAAGTAAAATCCTGATGTTGAAATAAGCACAATCAATAGATATACTGCAGCTCTTAATATTCTCCGCGTTGTAATTGACAAAACAGAAAATGTCAGGATAATTCCTGATAACAGGTAAAACATGAATACATTCAGGCTCATTTTTTTGCCTCCTTTTTTAGTGAAGAACCTGGTTGGTTCAATACTTTGGTCAATTTATGCCGATCAAATACGGCATGTTCAAATTTCTGTCCAAATGCAAGTGCATTTGATGGACATGTTTTCACGCACAATCCACAAAATGTACACATCGACAGGTGATAAATATGTTTGTCAATCACACGTTCCAGTTTCCCTTCAGGGTTGGCTACGCGGTCTGTAATAATTTCGATTGAGCCATTCGGACAATTCATTTCACATATACCGCAACCCGTGCAGTTGTGCTGGTTGTTCTCATCATGCGGCATAATGATTTCACCTTTGAAGCGTGGCTCCATTTTCAACGTGGCGCGATTCTCAGGATACTGCTCCGTCACAATTTGTCCCGGACTGAAAAAGTACTTTCCCGTTACGCGCATTCCAGCCCACAGCGAGGAAATTCCTGTAAATAAATCGCTAAAATATTTTGATATACTACTCATTGTTTTTCGCTGTTAAGATTAAAAATGCCAGTGCATCAGGACAATAAATGCGATCAGTACAATGTTGAACAGACTGATAGGTAATAAATATTTCCATTCAAGTGTAAGCAATTGGTCGATACGCAAACGTGGAAATGTCCATTTAAACCACATGATTATCAAAATGATAAATAATGTTTTTGAAAAGAACCATACCATCGGAGGAATAAAATCCATAATCTGATTAAACCCTTCCCAGGTTCCTACATGAAATGGCATCCATCCTCCCAGAAAAACAGTAGCACCAAGGGCCGCAACGATGAACATGTTCATATATTCGGCCAGATAAAAGAATGCAAACTTGATTCCTGAATATTCTGTATGAAAGCCTGCTGTCAATTCTGATTCTGCTTCTGCAAGGTCAAAAGGTCCACGGTTAATTTCAGCTGTACTGGCAATCAGGAAAATGATGAATGATATGAAAGCTGGAATATGGCCTTTGAAAATCCACCAACCATCAACCTGACTCTCAATAATTCCTGAAAGTGACATCGTTCCTGAAAAAACCACAATTGCAAGCAGTGAAAGTCCTACTGAAAGTTCGTAACTAACTATCTGTGCACCACTTCGCATGGCGCCAATCAACGAATATTTGCTGTTGCTCGACCATCCTGCAAGCAAGATACCTATAACTCCGATCGATGATACAGCCATTATATAAAATACTCCAATGTTGAAATCAATTGCCTGAAGTCCTTTTGCCAAAGGAAGTGCAGCCATAGCCATAATAGTAGAAGTAATTACGATAAATGGCGCCAGATTGAACAATAGATGATCCGCTTTGCGAATAGGGATCATTTCTTTCATTATCAGCTTGATAAAGTCGGCAAGTGTTTGCATTAAACCCCATTTACCTACCCGGTTTGGGCCTACCCGGTTTTGAATAATCGCACATACTTTACGTTCCAGATATACCAGGTAAAGTCCGATTAAGGCAAAACTTAAAAGGAAAATCACACCAATAAGGATCATTTCTGAAAAAACAACCCACCCAGGAGACATCATGTTTGATAAACCTGCATGTATTGAGCCGGTCAGGGTCGAAAAATCGTATAATTTTGATGACATATCTTTATTCATTTATCTGTCAATATCAGGAATAACTAAGTCGAGAGAACCACTGATTGCAATAAGGTCAGCAATTTTATGCCCGGTAACCAAATCATTCATTACAAATAAGTTGCTGAAGTTTGGAGAACGGAATTTTATGCGGTAAGGCGTCTTATTACCATCGCTGACAATATAAACGGCTAACTCGCCCCGTGCAGTTTCAACTCTCTTGAAGTATTCACCCACAGGAAGTTTTATAATAGGTTTCATCTTGGCAGTAAAATCGCCCTCAGGAATATTGTCAACCAATTGTTCAATGATTTTTAATGATTCCCACATTTCAGCCATACGCACTTGATAACGTGCAAATGTATCGCCTCCATCTAACAGAATCTCTTTGAACTCAACTTTATCATAGGCACTATAAGGAGCAATTTTCCTGACATCGCAAGCGAAGTTGGATCCCCGACCTGTTGGCCCTGTTATTCCATAAGCAATTGCTGTTTCACGGTTCATATAACCAATTCCCTTGGCTCTTGCCTGAAAAATGACATTCCCAGTTAACAACTGATCATATTCAGGAAGCTTTTTACGGAAGTATTTGATGAACTCTTTGATTCTATTCTGAAAATTAGGATGTACATCATGCATTAATCCGCCGGGAGTATTGAAACTGTGAAGTAACCGTGAACCGAATGATTCTTCAAATATATCAAGGATATGTTCGCGGTCACGCAATCCGTAGAAAAATGAGGTTAATGCTCCCAAATCCATTCCAAAAGCCGCCCACCACAATTGATGTGATGCAAGACGGTTCAATTCATCGAGAATGGTTCGGATGTATTTCACACGTTCCGGAACTTCAACTTGTAAAGCTTCTTCAACACAAAGGCAAACAGCTTCATTGTTCATGTGTGCCGAAAGGTAATCCATCCGGTCGGTCAAATGAATAATTTGCGGATAAGTAATGGATTCGCACATTTTTTCGATGCCCCGGTGAATATAACCGATGTGAGGAATCACATATTTAATGGTTTCCCCTTTCAGGCATACTTCAAACCTCAAAACTCCGTGAGTAGAGGGATGTTGGGGACCCAAATTGACAATGTAGTCCTCATCTTCCCTTACAATCACATCTTTTATAATTTCTTCACTCATAAATTGAGTTTTAACGTTCTATGATATTTATTTCGTCCCGGAAATCTTTGCGCAGTGGATACCCGTAATCATCTTCCAGAAACAATCGTTTCATATTTGGATGATTGTTGAAACGGATACCAAATAAATCGAACACTTCGCGCTCATGGAATTCAGCAGTTATCCAAACAGAACTGACACTTTCAACCACCGGGTTTACCCGATCGGTTATTATAGTTTTTATAACAATCAGGTTTCTGTATTGAACTGATTCGAGATGATAAACTACTGTCATCTGGGTAATGAAATCAACGGCAGTAAGACTGATCAGGTAATCAAAATCTGTATCCTTGTGATCTTTTAAACCGTGAGCCAGCACCAAAAGCTTTTCAGCAGGCACAATTACTTCCATCAACTGAGTTCCTTCAGGAAAAGTTGCTTCCGGAACCATTTTCAGAATAAGTTCCGATAATTCTTGTTTATTCAGCATTGTCATGTGATTAAAGCAGTTTTTCTGTTTCTGTTTCCGGATCGGTAGTAATCGATTCTCCTTTTATTTTACGTTGAAGCTGCATTACGCCGTATAGCAATGCTTCTGGACGTGGTGGACATCCTGGAATGTAAACATCGACAGGAATAACATGATCGACACCCCGCACTACAGAATATGAATTGTAATAGAATGGACCACCGGAAACGGCACATGCTCCCATTGCAATAACATACTTTGGATCAGGCATCTGGTCATACAAACGCTTCAATATTGGAGCCATTTTATGAACAATGGTGCCAGCGACAACAATTACATCAGCCTGACGTGGTGAAGCACGATAAACTTCAATTCCAAAACGCGAGAAATCGTATCGAGGTGCTCCTGCAGCCATCATTTCAATACCGCAACAACTTGTGGCAAAAGTCAATGGCCATACCGAATTCGAACGACCCCAGTTGAGAAGATTATCAATAGTGGACAGAAATACATTTCCGCCAGACTTTTTGAGAAGTTCAAGCGACTCATTGTCACCAAAATCCTCATATTCCATAGATTTTATTTCTATACCCATTTCAATGCTCCTTTCTTCCATGCATACAAAAGTCCAAGACCCAGTATGAAAAAGAAAATAATGATTTCAATAAAAGCTCTTAGGCCGATATCACGCATTACCACTGCCCAAGGGAACAGAAATACGGTTTCTACGTCAAAAACCAAATAAATAATGGCAAATAAATAGTATCCTACGTTGAATTGAATCCATGCAGGCCCTTCTGAAGGGATACCGCATTCGTAAGGTTCAAATTTTGCCGCATTAAATGATTTAGGCGCCGCCAAAGTCGAAAATATGATTGCTCCTCCAACTAATACAAGGGCAATAATAAAAAACAGAATCAGTGATTCACTTTCCATATCTTTATAGATAATTTGGTCAGGTATTTAAAGGCGCAAAAGTAATGCTTTAGTCAAAAGGTGAAACTAATTCTTCGAAAAAGTTCACCAAAACCTTAAAAAAGATTTTTCGAATTAAAGGTTTAATAGTTTGATATGGCTTAATGTGCTGATAATATTATATGTTGCGTTGTGAAATAGACCTTCAAAGAAAGTCAAAGACCTTCAAAGTTTTTAAAACCAAGAAGGTTTAAGATGAAAAAAATAGTTTTATCTCACGAATCAATTTATAAATTTCATGTTATGGGATCATTAAAATATAAAAACTATTCAAGAATTGTAGAATATAGCGAAGAAAATAATTGTCTGTTTGACAAGATAATTGGTATGAATAATGATTATTGGAATGAATAAAAATTTAATAACCTACGAAGGCAAAACACTAAAGAAAGTGAAAGCTGATTTTGAGTCTGGCATAGATTTATACCTTGAGAGTTGTAAATATAGGAATTTCTATCTTCTTCAAAAACAATTTACTCCCTTTTTTTCAGACAACTAAATTGCATTATTGAAACATACATTTCATTGTAACCCGATTTGTAATCCACTGTAAATTTGTACATTAATCCATTCGACGAACCTTTTTTATTGCTATTTTCCAAAGAATGGAACTATCAATCTATATTACTAATTCAATACCAATTCAATACCAACTCAATATTAATTCAATACCCAATGGGATATAAATGGGTAGTAAATGGGTACATAATGGGTTCATGAACCCATTATGTACCCATTATGTACCCATTATATACCCATAATGTACCCATTCGGTATTGAGTTAGTATTGAATTGGTATTGAGTTGGTATTGAGTTAGTAAGTAGTTATACTAGAAATGGTATAAATTTATTCATTTCTATTGGGTGAGATTATGTACTCTTGCTTTTGAGAAACTCTTGAGAAATTAAAGGTTAATTTATAACCCTCTTCATTATTGAAAAAGTTGATGGAAGTATTGTGTAGTATTTATCAGGAAAAGAAAACCCCTCAAGGTTTTTAAAACATTGAGGGGTTCTATAGTTTATAATGTATAAGGGAGCCTCATTGCGGACTCGAACCGCAGACCTGCTCATTACGAATGAGCCGCTCTACCAACTGAGCTAAAGAGGCAAAATGGGAGGGCAAAGATAATCATAAAAACCATCTTTTGGGGATGGTTTTTATGATTTAGATCAATTATTCCATAATTGATGGAATTTTAGACGTATTGTATTTCCCTTCTTCAAGTTTTTTCCTAATTTCAGAAAATGCCTTGATGGTGTATTCTACGTCTTCCAAAGTGTGCAATGCGGTTGGTATCAAACGAAGCATGATCAACCCTTTTGGGATAACAGGGTATCCAACTACGGAACAAAAAATGTTGTAGTTTTCGCGCAGATCCATTACTGCACTGGTAGCTTCACCGACTCCACCTGTGAAATAAACGGGTGTAACGCAAGAATTGGTGGCTCCAAGATCGAACCCTTCAGCTTTCAATCCAGTTTGCAAAGCATGAACGATAAACCAAAGTTTTTCGCGCAGCTCCGGTTGGGTTTGTATTAGCTCAAGGCGTTTAAGAGCGCCGATCACCATGGCCATTGGTAAAGATTTGGCAAATGTTTGCGACCGCATATTATAGCGTAAATAGTTGCATATATCTTCATCACAAGCAACAAAAGCACCAATTCCGGCCATCGACTTTGCAAATGTTCCGAAGAGAAGGTCAATTTTGTCGGTTACCCCGAAATGTTCTGCAGTACCTGCTCCTGTTGGTCCCATAGTTCCAAAACCATGTGCATCATCAACCAGGAAACGGAAATTGAATTCATCCTTGAACTTTACAATTTCATCCAGTTTCCCAAGGTCACCCGACATTCCGAATACTCCTTCGGTAATTACAAGAATGCCGCCACCTTGTTTTTCAGAAAGACGTTTAGCTTTTTGCAACATATTACGGAGGCTGTCCATATTATTATGAGCATACACAAAACGTTTGCCCATGTGTAATCTGACACCGTCCATAATACAGGCATGCGCTTCCGAATCGTACACGATCACATCATTACGACCACAAACTGCATCGATAATGGAAACCATACCCTGATAACCGAAATTTAACAGGAAGGCATCGCGCTTTCCAACAAATTCAGCAAGGTTATGTTCCAACTCTTCATGCTTGTTGGTTTGACCAGACATCATACGAGCTCCCATAGGATAGGCCAGACCATAATCAGCTGTAGCCTGTGCATCCGCTTTTCTCACTTCAGGATGATTTGCAAGTCCGATATAATTATTCAGGCTCCAAACCAATACTTCTTTTCCTCTAAACTTCATTCTGGTTCCTATTTCGCCTTCCAGTTTTGGAAATGCAAAATATCCATGGGCCTGTTTCATATACTGTCCCAGGTCACCCAAGTTTGTTCTTAGTTTTTCAAAAATATCCACTTGTTCTGATTTTTAAAATTAAGATTCCAAAAGTAATTCTTTTTAATAAGTCTGCAAAATTGTTAATTTATACTAAACAGGTTTGTAATTTGAATAAAACATTCTACTTTTCGGCCATTATTTTTTATTAAAAATGTATATTTGCACCATGTTAATGAAAATGAGAAATTTTGCACCCGTAATCCTTGTCTTTTTACTCTTATTTAGCTCATGCAGCGATTATGGTAAGGTAGTAAAAAGTACCGACTATGAATTTAAGTACAAAAAGGCATTGGAATATTACGAAACCGGAGAGTTTGTTCGTTCTTCCACCCTTCTTAAAGAGTTACTGAATATATACAGAGGTACCAGTAGGGCTGACAAAGTATATTATTATTATGCCAAAAGTCAATTCGGCATGAAGGATAACCTGATGGCAGGTCATTATTTTAAGACCTTGGTGAAAGAATTTCCCAGAAGTGAATATGCTGAAGAGTCGCAATTTATGGTAGGCTATTGCTATTACCTCGATTCACCTAGTGTTCGTCTGGATCAGCAGGTCTCACAAGACGCCATTGATGCTTTGCAGTTGTTCATTAATTTATTTCCCAGTTCAACGAGAGTTGAAGAAGCCAACAGGCTAATTATTGAATTGCGCGATAAACTGGTGTACAAATCGTATTTAAGCGGTAAACTATACTATGATTTGAAAAATTATAAGGCTGCGGTGGTTGCTTTAACCTCATCATTAAAAGATTTTCCGGATACAAAATACCGCGAAGAACTAATGTTTATGCTGCTTAAAGCGAAATATTTATTGGCCACTAAGAGCATTGAAGAAAAAAAGCGTGAACGGTTGAGTTCTGCTTTGGATGAATATTTTACCTTTGTCGACGAATTCCCGGATAGCAAACACCGGAAAGAGGCAGAAAGGTATCATTCAACAACTGCAAAATTATTAAATTATAAAGGTGATTCTAATTTATAAATAATATGGATTTTAAAAAAACAAAAGCAGAAGGCACTACTATTTCCAGAGATTTAAGAGAATTGGAAACCCGTACAGGAAATGTGTATGAATCGGTGATGATTTTAGCAAAACGTTCAAACCAGATTGCATCTGAGATGAAGGAAGAGTTAAGTACCAAATTGCTGGAATTCGCTTCATATACAGACAATCTGGAGGAAGTATTTGAAAATCGCGAGCAGATCGAGATTTCAAAATACTATGAACGTCTACCAAAACCTACTTTGATAGCTTATGAGGAATTCATAAACGATCAGATTTATCATCGCAACCCTGCAAAGGAAAGCCGTAACAAAGAATTGTAATACAAGCCTTTATGAGGCTCTCAGGAAAACATATCGTTCTCGGGGTTACCGGAAGTATAGCTGCCTATAAGGCAGCTTATCTTTTGAGGGGCCTGGTCAAAGAAGGAGCTGAAGTTCAGGTGATTATGACTCCTTCAGCCAAAGAATTCATAACGCCGTTAACTATGTCGGCGTTATCGGGGAAGCCTGTAATTTCCGAATTCTTTTCTGCCAACGATGGCAGTTGGAATTCTCATGTAGAATTGGGTCAATGGGCTGATCTGATGCTTATTGCACCGGCTACGGCTGCTACTCTTGGTAAAATGGCCAATGGTATTTGCGATAACTTACTAATTACTACTTATTTATCAGCTAAATGTCAGGTAATGATTGCACCTGCAATGGATCTTGATATGTTCAGACATCCGGCCAATCTTAGGAATATTGAAACCCTCCGATCGTATGGAAATCTGATCATTGAACCTACGGAAGGTGCACTGGCCAGTGGTTTACACGGTAAAGGGCGAATGGAAGAACCTGATACTATTCTTGAAGAAGTGGTTCGTTTTTTCAATCAAAAAAAAAAGTTACTCAATAAACACTTTCTCGTAACCGCAGGTCCAACCTATGAAAAGATTGATCCTGTTAGGTTTATTGGCAATTATTCCACAGGGAAAATGGGTTATGCCATTGCTGATGCACTTGCTTGTGCAGGGGCAAAAGTTACTCTTGTATCTGGACCTGTAGCCATCAAAAACATAAATCCTGCAATTTCAGTTATTGCTGTTGAATCGGCCAAAGAGATGCATGAAATTTGTATAAATATATTTCCACAAGCCGATGGCGCAATTATGTGTGCTGCTGTTGCAGATTTTACTCCAGTGAAAGTTTTTGATTCAAAAATTAAAAGAGAGAAGGATGATTTGATCATTCAGCTAAAACCTACCAATGATATTGCTGCTGATTTGGGGTTGTTAAAAACTGATAATCAATTGCTTGTTGGATTTGCACTTGAGACTGGTGACGAACTTCAGAATGCATATTCAAAGCTGAAAAGGAAAAACCTTGACTTAATTGTTTTAAATACACTAAAAGATCAGGGAGCAGGTTTTGGATTTGATACCAATAAAATAACATTGATCGGTAAGAACAATATTCCGACTTTTTTTGAGTTAAAATCGAAGGCTGAAGTTGCTGCTGATATTGTGGTTGCAATCATTTCAGAAATGGAAAGAAAAAGTCAATTTCAGCATTGATCAACAATATTTATCTGAGATTAAATGAGCGGTATGAAAAGAATTTGGTTGCTAATAATCGTTTGCTTTGTAAGCCAGCATCTGTGGGCGCAGGAATTACGATGCAATATCAGTATATCAGCTACCAAAATTCAGGGAGCCAATAAGAATGTTTTTGAAACCATGCAGTCTGATTTGTATGAATTCATGAATAACCGAAAATGGACGGAACATACTTACGCTCAGGATGAACGTATTGAGTGCAGCTTTTTTATCAATCTGGAAGAACAGTTATCCTCCGACGAATTCAAGGGTTACATTCAGGTACAGGTTCGCCGTCCTGTTTTTAATTCATCTTATGAGACTGTTTTGCTTAATCTTAAAGATAATGATTTTCAAGCTAAATATGTTGAATTCCAAACACTTGAATTTAATGAAACTTCTAATAAAGACAACCTGACCAATATTCTGGCTTATTATGCCTACATTATATTAGGTATGGATTACGATTCTTTTTCGCTCAATGGAGGTACAGAATTTTTTCAAAAAGCTCAGGCCATTGTAAATAATTCACAAGGTGCACGTGAGAAAGGCTGGAAGGCTTTCGAAAGTGAACGTAACCGATACTGGTTGGTTGAGAATATTTTGAATAAGGCCTATTCAGGATACCGTTCATGTATCTATCAGTATCATCGTCAAGGGCTTGATGTTATGAGTGATAAGGCGCCGGAAGGCAGGGCAGTAATCGCTGAGTCGCTGAAGTCGATTCAAAAAGTATTCAGAGCTAAACCTTCATGCTACCTTTTGCCGGTATTTTTTGATGCCAAATCAGATGAATTGGTCAATATCTTTTCTAAATCCTTTCCTGACGAACGGAACCGTGTTTCAGTACTCTTAAATGAATGCGATCCATCGAATGGGAGCAAATATGAAAAAATACTCAAATCAGAAGGCCTTTGAGAGTAGATAAACAACTATCTTTATACTCGAAATGGAAGTGTTTTACTTTCATCAAAGAACCTTTATCTGAAATTATCAAGTGTTAAAATCTCTTTCAATAAAAAATTACGCCCTCATTGATTCGCTAAACATCGGATTCAGTGATGATTTGAATATACTAACGGGTGAAACAGGAGCTGGAAAATCCATCTTGCTGGGTGCAATTGGATTGATTATTGGTCAAAGGGCCGACTTATCAGTCTTGCGCGATAAATCACAAAAATGTACAGTTGAGGGAGTATTTGAAATCTTAAATTATGGACTTCAAAGCTTTTTTATTGAAAATGAATTGGATTATGAAGATGTTACCATCTTACGTCGTGAAATAACTCCTTTGGGTAAATCGAGAGCCTTTATAAATGATACACCTGTGAATGCCAAAGTGTTGCATGACCTTGGCATGAAATTAATTGATATTCATTCCCAACATCAAAACCTTGAGTTGAATGAAAAGCATTATCAATTGGGCCTTGTCGATTTGGTTGCAGGAAATGAGAAATTACTAAAACAATACGGTGATGTTTACAAAAAATATCTTTCCCTTCATGAACAACTGAATAAAACTCTTCTATTGTCAGCACAGGCTAAAAAGGATCTTGATTATTATTTATTCCAGTTCAAACAACTTGATGAAGCTAAGTTAGTTGAAAATGAACAGTGTGATTTAGAAATGTTACTTGAGAAACTCACCCATGCCGAAGAAATAAAGTCTGTTTTTGGAAATATCAATCAAATTCTGGCCGAAGATGATCCGTCCATATTGGCTGTATTCAAAGAAAATCTAAATATCCTTGGGAAATTAAAATTGGTATTTCCAGAAGGAGAACAAATTTTTAACCGTCTGGAATCAGTTTATATTGAACTTAAAGATATTGCTTTGGAATCGTTGGTGATTGCAGATAAAACGGAGAACGATCCTGATAAAGCTGAGCTAATCACTCAACGACTTGACTTGATTTATTCTCTGCAGCAAAAACATAGGGTTGCTACTGTTCATGAACTTTTGGAGATTCAAGCCGATTTGAATGCAAAGATTGAGCAGGTCAGTTCTTATGATATAGAAATTGAACAAATACAAAATGATATACTTGCACAAAAGAAATCATTGACTGCCTTGGCTTTAGAAACTGGTAAACGTCGAATTGCTGTGGCTAATATTATGGAAAATAAGGTAATTGGAGTATTGCGCAACCTGGGAATACCCAATGCAGCCTTTAAATTGAAATTCGAGAAATTAGCTGATTTTGCATCCTCAGGGATGGAGGAGGTCAGTTTTATGTTCTCGGCCAATAAGAATCAGGAATTACAGGAGATTTCGAAAGTTGCATCAGGAGGTGAAATGTCGCGCTTAATGCTGGCTATTAAAACATTGATTACAGATACCAAATCGTTGCCAACTATTATATTTGATGAAATTGATACAGGCGTTTCAGGTGAAGCGGCTGTTAAAATGGCACTCATTTTGGGACAAATGGCAAAAACAGTTCAGGTATTGAATATCACTCACTTACCACAAATTGCCGCCAAAGGAAAACATCATTATAAAGTTTACAAATTCGATCTTGATGATCAGACTTATACCTCAATTCGAAAGTTAAATGACAATGAACGAATTGAAGAAATTGCCCAGATGCTGAGTGGTGAGAATTATTCGCAAACATCTGTTGCTGCAGCCAAAGAATTGCTGGAATAGCTGTTAGGTGGTCTGAATTTTGTCTGTAAAACCCAATGATTAAAATTGAAATAAATAAATCGAGTTATGCAATTATGCAGTTATGCAATTATGCACGCTTGCATAATTGCATAATTGCATAACTCGATTTGTGAAGATTTTTGAACAGTTGAGTGCTGAAATTTGAATAGGTATGTACTCCGTTCAATCAAAACGACAAAACGACAATTTGTCGTTTTGTCGTTTTGAATATAGAGGTTATATCGACTTGATATTATTGATGAGTGGCTCATCAAAATTTTAGTTCCTTATTATCACTTTTCAGTTCTTCATCCTGCTTTCCAACACCAAACGTATCTCAGTAGGTCCCATATCTGCGTTTTCTCCAATCTTATATCCTCGTTTTTTGAAACGTGTACAAATTGTATCAATAGTATCAGCAGAAACTCCGTAATCAGGCAATGTAGTTGGTAATCCGACAGATTCAAAAAAGTCGATCGTCTTTTGAATAGTTTTGTCAATTCGTTCATCCTCGCTTCCTTCACGAATACCCCAAACACGTTCACCCAATTGCAGTATTTTATCTTTTTTAAGTTTCCTCTTGATATTCATCACACCAGGTAAAACAATTGCCAGCGTACGTGCATGGTCTATTCCATGATAGGCCGTGAGTTCGTGACCAATTGCATGTGTTGACCAATCTTGTGGAACACCCACTCCAATCAATCCGTTGAGGGCCATGGTGGCGCACCACATGAAATTGGCAGCGGCATCATAATCAGCACGATTGGCCAATACTTTAGGACCTTCTTCAACCAAAGTCACCAAGATACTTTCGGCAAACCGGTCTTGAATAGGTGAGTTTACTGGAAAAGTAAGATATTGTTCAATTACATGAACAAAAGCATCTACAATTCCGTTGGCCACCTGTTTTTCTGGTAAGGAGAAAATCACTTCAGGATCGAGAACCGAGAATACAGGCATCACTTTAAGTGACGCAAATGCTAGTTTCTCAGTTGTTTCAATCCTGGTAACTACCGAGTTGCCGTTCATTTCTGATCCGGTGGCAGGCAAAGTTATAACAGCACCAATAGGCAATGCTTCCTTTACAGGACTATTTTTTGATAATATCTGCCATGGGTCACCTTCTTGAAATAGAGCGGCTGCAGCAATGAATTTAGTACCATCAAGTACTGATCCGCCACCCACCGAAAGTAAAAAGGTAATATTTTCTGATTTTACAACATCTACTGCTTTCATTAGGGTTTCATAGTGCGGATTGGGTTCAATACCCCCAAATTCAACTACTTCAAATCCTTTTATTGAAGCTTTGACCTGATCATAGATTCCGTTTTTAAATATACTACCGCCCCCATAAGTCAGGAGTATTTTTGAATCTTCAGGGATATTTATTCCTACTTTATTTATTTCACCTTTACCAAAGATGATTTTTACAGGATTTTGATATTCGAAATTATACATGATTGAAATTTTAGATGTTCGTATTACAACTCCTAAAAATAAACTATTATTCTCAATTAAGTGATTTATTACCAAATAATAAATTTTTAGCCTTATTTTTGTAAAAAAAATTAACATGAACAATTCTGATCAGGGGTCGGATAGTCCGATAAGCTTTTATGAAAGATATGCTGGTTTTTCGGATCAGCAAATAAAAGATGTTTTAAAAAATCATAAAAATTACCAGGAGAAAGCAGTTAATGCAGCTATTAAAATTGCCATTGAACGTGAACTGATTCATTCTGAGCAGGATTTGTTGGCTCCTGAATATCAGTCACCTGCATCTGTTGGTTTGTCCATTTTTCCAGAAATTACTAATGTCTATCAATATAAGAAAATTGTTGCAAGCATTTTTCGTATACTTTTCTTTGCATCCTTAATTCCAATCAGCTTTGGTGTAATTAAATACGCTGATGATCAACTAAATATGACATTTTTGGGCGTTGGAATTGGCCTAATATGGTTGATTCTAACTTTCACTTTATTCAAAACACGGAAGTTGATTATTTTATTCCTTCAGGTTTTATTCCTTATGCTTCTATTTTTGGGTCTTGGCTATCGGCTATTTCACCAGGAGACTTATAGAGTAACTGATATTGCAGTATTATTCATTGGAACAATATTGCTGCTGTATATGCTTTTATATCTGAAAAAGCTGATACAAACAAAACCTGATCAATTATCCGGTCAATAAGAGGATGTTAAACCTCCAAATTTTCCTTTCACCTAGAGAAAACGGTTGTTCATCGAAAATAAAATTCAAATAGGAATAGATTGTTTAATTTTGTATCAGAAACAATTAAAAAACTGATCCTATGTATTTTCTTCGGTTAACCAGCTTAATTTTTGCTCTTGGATTGTTGGTCAGCAAACTTTGCGCAGTACCGGTTTCTCCGGTTCATGATCTTTCGGATAATAAAGATACCCGTACTTTTATAGTCAAGCCTTTCACTAAAATTTATCTTGAAGGAACTTTTAAAGTGATATTGTCACAAGGATCTCAACCAGGATTGAAGATAAAAACCGATGAAGATAATTTTAAATACATTGATGTTCAATCTGATTCAGAATCGTTGAGTTTAAAAATCACAAAGAAACATTTCAATTTTGATGAATTGATTCTTTATATTACTTTCACAGAGCTGGAAAAACTGGAGATTGATGGTGGAATTAGATTGGAAACAATTGGATATGTTGAATTTAAGGACTTCTATTTTCATGTTTCAGGTGGAGCTAGTGTGGAAATGAATATGATAGCCAAAAAGGTGAAATTGATAGGAGAGGGTGGCGTAAAAATTGAATTTGACGGTATCGCTGATGAATTGGATGCTAAAATCTCCGGAGCTGGTTACTTTGATGCTACTGACCTGAAAACCAAGCGAACAGATTGCAAAATTGAAGGTGCTTGTGCAGCAAGTGTATATGCAACTGAATGGTTGGATGCAAGTATTAGTGGAGTTGGAAAAATCAAATATAAAGGAAATCCGCAGGTTGTTAAAAAGATTGAAGGTATAGGTTTAGTTTCAAGCGATTAATAGACTATTTACTTATGTATTAAAGGGTTATCTGTTTCAGGTAGCCCTTTTATATTTTAACCTTTTCAATTATCTATGAACTCTTTTATTCATCGAATGTTTTTAAATATTCTGAACGTTCATTAAATTTCTTTCCTTGAAATTTTGCATTCATGTTAACTGATTTATAATCAGTATATAATTAATATTTTAAGATTATTTGTTTAAATATTAACTTATTTGCTTAAACAAATTGGTAGTGTACCTGTTTTAAAAGTAGAAAACAATTTATAAAACTTCGTTATATGAAAGTCAATGGATTTTTAAAAACAGAAACGGCAAGACCAAAATACAATGGGACACCTTTGCCACGTATCAACAATAACAATTCACATGATTTAATTGGTGATAACCATGTAGGGTCTTCGCTGGAAACTCCAATGCGTGAAGATGCATTTTTATTAAGCGATGAACAGAAAATGCTTCTTATTGAGGATAAATTCAGGGAAATAATGAATGTTTTAGGCCTTGATTTAAGAGACGATAGCTTAAATGGGACTCCTCACAGGGTAGCCAAAATGTTTGTAAAAGAAATTTTCTCTGGCCTGAATCCTGCCAATATGCCAAAGATTTCTGTCTTTGAAAATAAATTCAAGTATGGTGAGATGCTGGTTGAAAAAAATATTAATGTAAATTCAACCTGCGAGCACCATTTTTTACCCATCGTGGGAAAAGCGCATGTAGCCTATGTATCAAGTGGCCAGGTAATTGGACTATCAAAAATCAATAGGATAGTCGATTATTTTGCTCGTCGTCCACAGGTTCAGGAACGGTTAACGGTGCAGATTGCCAATGAACTTAAACGAATTTTGAAGACAGAGGATGTGGCTATAGTGATTGAAGCCAAACATTTGTGTGTATCATCACGGGGCATCCAAGACGAGAGCAGTTCAACACTTAGCGCTGAATATGGCGGGGTTTTTAAAGAGATGCACCGCAAAGATGAATTCCTGAAATATTTAGCCTTGGATTTATAAACAAAGTATTCAGTATTCAGTTCAAAGTATTCAATATTCAGTTCAAAGTAGCGTGCCGATCGGTTGCGATCCTAACTGTTCACTGATTACTGTTCACTGATTACTGTTCACTGACCACTGATTACTGTTCACTTTATTCAACTTTTTTTTGTTCTTTTGTCTTCAAATAGGAATATTATGGACGGAAGAAATAGATCAGATGTGAAACCAGGATTGCTGGTTAATATTGTTCAGAAACATCATCAACGTACGGGTGAATTGACTGAAGGTATCGTGAAGAATCTACTGACCAATTCACCCAACCATCCGCATGGAATAAAAGTGAGACTCGAAACGGGCGAGGTAGGGCGTGTACAGGAGATTCTGGAAGAAGAATAAACCTTTTATTATTCAATATAAAAATCATAATGAAAAACCTATTTTTGCTTATGCTGTTTTTAGGCATACTCACTGTCGCTAATGCACAGAAAAAAGACGGAATCTATTTGCCAAAGGACAAAATTCAAAAAAAAAATCATTTCCCATCCATGAATCATGAAGATTCACTCAAAAGAATGCAGGATCAATTAGACTATGTCAGTTATTGTTTGTATAAAGGTCACCAGGAAAAAATTCAAGGTATTGGATGCTTAGTGATTGGTGTTGGAGTAGTTGGAGTTACAGTAATTTATGATAATTACGCGAATCAGCCTATAGCGTACGAAACAGATAAAGTTAGCACAACAGGGACGTTTGTAGTCGCTGGAGGTTGTATACTTTCCCTACTGGGAATTATCCAGGTGATCGATTCCGAAAAATGGAACAAACGTGCCCATTTAAAAGCAAATGGACTAGGAGTTAAATATGTATTCTAATATCACTACATCATATTAAAGTTTGTTTTCTTCTCTAACTTTATTTTTCTCACCGACCTTCGTAGGAGGGCTGTTAGTTATGTAATGATGTTCAACGCGCTATTAGGTGGTTGATATAAGACCATAGTTTGATCTATAGGTTATTGGAAGATTAAACATTGGTTATTTGAAAATTATTCGATGATCGTTTGAACACAGTAGAACCATCTTCGAATAACCTTCGAATAGTCTTCGAATAGTCTTCGAATAGTCTTAAGAGAGAACGCCTCAATCAATAGCTAAAAAACCATGACAGAAGTAGAAGATTTAATTGGTAAAATGTTAAAGTGAAAGATGGACTGGTTTCATTTTGAATCCTATAAGGCCTTAGCATTAAGGGAAAACTATGATTTCATAGGAGAAGTCAAAGTACAAATAATCAATTCTATGGTGATATTTGCAGAGAATCTGTTGGGAGTTTTGAGGGGATGGCGATTCTATAAACTTTGCATAATACTTCCGGCATCAATAAATCAGGTTGATGCTAAAGTGATAGTTACTTAAGATTTTAAATAACCTTATGACTACAAGCCTTGATGTGAAACTTATTTTGATAAATTATTAGTGTCAGTAATGGTATTCTGTACCATCCTGAATTTATTTCAGGAATGGTTTCAAAATCACAGAATAAGCATTTTCTATTTTTTCTTTGCAGATTTTAACTCCAAATTCACAAATACAGGCTGGTGGTCAGATGGATAGCGCTGATCTTTTGAATCAGTCAGTACAGCGTATCGTTTTACTTCAATTTGATCACTTACAAAAACATAGTCGATACGGTCTTTCATTGGTGCATCAAAATTAAACGAATTAAAGGTGCCTTCTGGGCCATAAGGCGCCTTTTTGCTAATTGCACGTGAATCGTTCAGCTCACTGGTAATAACGGATATAGGCTCTTTATCAGGGGTCAGGTTAAAGTCACCCATCAAAATAACTGGTAATTTATCAGTATTTAATTCCTTGATTTTGTGAAGAATAAGCTTGGCCGATTCGGTTCTGGCTTTATTGCCCACATGATCGAAATGGGTATTGAATACCATGAATTTGCCACCTGATTTTCCCTCTTTCAATATAATCCATGTACATACACGATTACACGCTGCATCCCATCCTAATCCTGGTTTATCTGGTGTTTCTGATAACCAGAACCCACCATTTTTAAGGGCTTTAAATTTTTCGGTATCGTAGAAAATGGGGGAGAATTCACCTGCTTTTTTTCCATCATCTCTACCAACACCCACCCATTTCATATTGGTCAATTTGGCTTGAATATCTTCAATCTGTTCAATCTTGGCCTCCTGTAGTCCAAAAATTTCAGCCTGATGAAAGTCAAGTAAGGCACACACCTGGTCACTACGGTTAGGCCAGGCATTGATACCGTCAGAGGCAATATTTAACCGAATATTGTAAGTTATTATACGAAGATTTTGCGCTATGGCAAAATTGGATACCAGCATTAATAAAATAAAAGTAATTCGTTTCATTCGGCACAAAAGTTAAAAGATTGGTATTCACAGGGTTTATTGTCGGTTTTAATAACTGTAACCCGTTGTTCAGTTCCTTTGTTCAATACAAAGGAGTAGCAGAAATCAATGATTTCATTAAAATTGGCTGTCATTGGATATTCTGCAATTTCGTGTGCAGCATTACAATAAGTATATATCCAGTAAGGAGTTCCTAATTTTTTTAGTTTTTCAGCAATGGAATGCGCACCATGAAAAATGAGATATCCTGGTTGCTTTTCTGTGCAGAATCGATGTGATGCGGAAGCATAAGGCACCAGATTGTCGCAAGTTCCATGAAAAAGTAAAGATGGAATCGCTGTATCCTTGTAAATGCGGGAGGTATCAGGTATGGCTCCTGCAAAAGACATTACTCCGGCGTAAGATACAGGACCACTGTCGAGTCCATAACAATATGGAGCCTGGTAGGCTGCATTCAAAACTGTTTCTGCACCTGCACTACTGCCCGAAATGATGATTTTATGGGGGTCTATACCCATTTTATCACGGTTTGTAATCATATAAGCAGTAGCATCATTAAGATCTTCAACAGCAGCATTCAACGTAATTAATTTATCAGCTGCAGGACAGTCACATCCGAAACCTGTATAAGTTCCTTTACGAGTTAAACGATAAGAGATTGCAGCTGCAACATATCCCCGCATGGCAAGCTTTCGGCAAAATTCGGCAATCCCCCGGTCATCACGTTTCCCTCCAGTAAAGGCGCCCCCATGAACATAAAATATCAAAGGTCTGTTGGCCTGATTATCGGTTGCAGGAAAGTAGGCGTCAAGTTCGAGTGACTGATTGTCTTTGAAGGCATACTGAAAAGTTTCAACCCTAACAGAATCTGTAATTTCATCTTTGTATCGTTCTTGTGGAGAGGCGTAAAGACTTAAAAAAAGGAAGGAGAGGGTGATCTTCGAAATGAATAAAAAATACTTCATGAAGCTAAATTATAATTTTACTTTTATGACCACCTTTTTTACAATCTCCGGACCGTCAATCTGCATACAGGGACGATGAAGATCTTGGGGGAAGAAAATGGCGAACATTCCAGCTATAAGTATCAGTGGAGTGGTTTCTCCTGAATAAAAAATTATGTCCTTATCAGGATTGTAGGTCGTCAGTATTGCTTGATTTTTCAGAATTGCATATCCAATAGATTCTCTTCCTGAAACAATATATTGAATGTCAGTATAGATGTGATGAGCTTCCAAAAGGCAATCCTGCGGCTCTTTGCTGCTATATTCACTGACAAGTGCAAATACATCATCACCTTCAATATCATAGCGCCCAACTTTCATATTTGACAAATCATTATTGGTCAGGAATTTGAAGCCTTTTTTCAGGTTTACACTGATATAAGTATGCAATGACAGGTTTTCAAGTTTATCAAGAATCATGATGCAATTTTAATTGATTAATAATTAATTATGCGAATTCAATCTCTTACAATAGTCAGTACAAATATATGTTTTGATTATTTAAGCCAATCGTTAAAAGTAAGTATTTTTCTATTAACTTCGCATAAGATTTATTGTAATAATTGTTTAAATCCAAATTAACTTAAATCAATGGAAAGCAAATCTATCAATAGGAGAACCTTTATCAGAACGACCGGTATTGTAACTGCTGCAACTGCTATTGCGGGGAATATGGTACTCGGATCTTCATTTGAACCTTCTGTAAAAAATACAATTCCTAGATGGAGGGGTTTTAATCTGCTCGATTATTTCGGAGCAACTGCTTCCAAAGGTGACGATCGTTCCAAGACCACCAAAGATGATTTGAATTGGATAGCTGATTGGGGATTCGATTTTGTAAGGTTACCAATGGCATATCCACGTTATATTAACTATGATCCCCAAAAGAATGTTACCCCTGCTGATGTATTGAATATCAATGAGAAGGCCGTAGATGCTATTCAGGAATTTGTATTTCAGGCGCAGGAGGCTGGTTTGCATGTGAGTATCAATCTCCATCGAGCTCCTGGTTATTGCGTAAATGCCGGATTTCATGAACCTTATAACTTGTGGAAAGATCAAGAGGCCTTGGATGCATTTTGTTTCCACTGGGAAATGTGGGGAAAGCGGTTTGCAAATGTTTCATCTAAAAAAATAAGTTTCGATCTGGTTAACGAACCGAGTATGCGTGAAGATATGAACGATCAGTTTGGGTCACGCACAACTATACCAGGAGCGGTATACAGAAAGGTAGCGCTTGCTGCAGCTACTGCAATTCGAAAATCGAATTCTGATCATTTAATAGTTGCAGATGGAAATGATGTAGGTGCATCGGTTATTCCTGAAATTGCAGATTTGGACATAGCTCAAAGCTGCCGTGGCTATTTCCCGCATTATGTTTCGCATTACCGCGCTCCATGGGTATTTAAAAACCCTGATGATGCTCCAAAACCTATATGGCCCGGAGTTATTGACGGTCAAACTTTTGGTCGTAAGAATCTGGAGGAATTGTATCAACCCTGGATCGACCTTGTAAAAAAAGGCGTCGGCGTACATTGCGGTGAATGTGGGTGTTGGAAGGAAACGCCTCACGAAGTGTTTCTAGCTTGGTTTGGTGATGTACTCGATATCCTGACAGAGAACCAGATTGGTTATGCACTTTGGAATTTCAGAGGCGACTTTGGCGTTTTGGATTCAGGAAGAAAAGATGTTCAATATGAGGATTGGCATGGCCATCAGCTTGACCGTAAGATGCTTGATCTGTTAAAGAAGCATTAACTTTTCCAAAGTTTTAAACTTTGGAAAAGTTAACGATTATTCAAGCTACCAAATAAACATCTCATTCCACAATAGGTCAAATTGATCTTTGTACTGATTTAGGATATCGAAATTAGTGGTTACCAACATATTTTCCTGGTTGTGTTTAGAGGCGGTGTAGGTCCAGTTGAAACTTCCTGTGAAAACAATGTGGGAATCAATAATTCCGAATTTGTGGTGCATGTGATAACGTGAATGATCAATCTTTATAGGTATTCCAGCGTTCTTCAAGTCTTCTATGGCCGAGCCGTTGTCGTACAATTTCTCATCGTCAGTAATAATTCTCACTTTGATACCTCTTTCGAGGCAATCTCTTAAATCTGTTGCTAATCGATCGTCAGTAATGGTAAATATACATAAATCCAGCGTCTTGGTTGCTTGTTTGAGTAAGTCAGTAATCGAAACAATAATATCTGTTCCGGGACTGAAATATACTTTGTGAATTTGAAACATGTATTTATCAATGAGAGTGAAACAGTTTTGAAGCCAGAATATGGCCTGTTGGCCATTATTTTCGGCATCAAGTCTTCGGGTTTCAATAAACAGTAGATTACGTAGAACGCCACGATCTTCACGGTTTAAACGTTTGATCATCCGGTTCAACTGAACGTCTGGCTCATTGTTAAACGGTTTACCGAAATTGTCACTGAGGTATTTTACCAGTTGTTCCATGTAGTTAGTTTAAATTTCAAAAATAGGGGTAAAAAAACAAATCAGGGTTTACGGAACGAATAAACCACCCAGTTATTGTTTACATGAAATCCGGTTTCAATAAGGCCAAGCGATTCCGCTTTTTCCTTAACATCGGCCATATCGTGTGTGTAAAAACCACTAAGATAAAGTTTACCACCTGATTGCAATACTTTTTCATAAACAGGCAGATCACTGATGATTACATTTTTATGGATGTTGGCAAATATGACTTCATAAGTTTCTGATGCAAGTATACTTGCATCACCCAGTTTTGCTTCCAGATTTGAAATATTGTTCAAATGGGCATTTTCTACCGTACTTTCAAACGACCATTTATCAATGTCGATGGCAGTGATACTTTTTGCTCCTTTGAGTGAAGCCAGCATTCCCAGTATTCCGGTTCCACAACCCATATCCAAAACGGTTTTGTCAGTCAGATCCATGTCCAGTATTTGTTCAGCCATGAGGGTCGTAGTTTCGTGATTTCCGGTTCCAAAAGCCATTTTGGGTTCAATGACCAGTTCGAATTCCGCAGGCTCATATTCAGTATGAAAGGGAGCCCTTACAAGGCAACGACCACCAATAAGAAGTGGCTTGAAATAGTTTTTCTCCCACACTTCATTCCAATTCTGATCAGGAATCATTTCAGTTGTAGCATGAACTAAAAAGGGCAGGGTAGCAGTGATATCATTCAATTCGACAATATTGAAGGATTCTCCAGGGACATAGCCAAATACCTGGTCTTCAGTTTCATCAAAACTTTCAAACGTCAGATCAGAAAGGACAGCTACCAGTATTTCACGGTTCTCTTGATTGTCTGGAGCTAGATTAAAGATGATTTTTGTATAGTTCATAGTTAAAAAGATTTCACTAATTAAAACGGATTACATAAAGGTACGAATTTCACGAATTTAAAACGAATTAGAGGGATTGCTTCTACGATAAAAGTGCAATGCAGTCCTATTTCTTATTTGATATTTCTTATTTCTTATTCCTTATTTCTTATTCTTTATTTGATATTTCTTATTTAATGGGTTTAATTTCTCATCCTCTCACTTTCTCAATTTCTCCTTGCACCCAAAAGTAGTATAAAAAAGACCATCCGTTACAGGATGGTCTTTGTATTCTTATTTAGTTGAAATAAATCAGTTTTATTTCTGACTTCTAACTTACTAATATGCAGTGATTATTCCAAGGAAATCTACAGCTTTAAGAGATGCGCCACCAATTAAACCACCATCGATGTCAGGCTGAGAGAACAATTCAGGAGCATTCTTGGCATTGCAGCTGCCGCCATAAAGTATGGAAGTTTCATCAGCAACAACTTTGCCAAATTTAGCAGCAATCAAGCTACGTATGAATGCCAGCATTTCTTGAGCCTGAGCTGTTGAAGCAGTGACACCAGTTCCGATTGCCCAGATAGGTTCGTAGGCGATGGCTAGTTTAGAGAAGTCATCAGCGCTTAAGTTGAATACAGTTTCTTCGAGTTGAGTCTTTACATAGTCGTTTTGTGTATTTGCCTCACGAACAGGTAACGCTTCACCACAGCAATAGATAGGAGTTAAGCCATTAGCGAGAGCCAAAGCCACCTTTTTGTTCAGGGTTGCACTTGTTTCGCCATAATATTCACGACGTTCAGAATGGCCTAAAATTACAAATTCTGCACCGGTTGATTTAACCATAGCAGCCGAAACTTCACCAGTAAATGCTCCTTTAGCGTCTGCAGCACAATTTTGAGCGGCAACACCAACGTTTGGGGTATCAACAACAGCAACAACACTGGTAAGGTGGGTGAAAGGAGTTCCAAGAACTACTACTACATCTTTTACACCTGATTGGGCTACTAACGTATTTACTTCTTTTGCAAGTTCAATACCTTCCTGCACGGTGGTATTACATTTCCAGTTTCCGGCAACAATCTTTTTTCTCATTATCAATTGGTTTTAATAGTTTTTTGAATTTTCTCAAAAGTAGATAATTGATTTTAAAACACCTAACAAGCATTTGAGGCATTCACTTTTTTTAACTTTAGTTTAATTTGGAGGGAGAGAAAGTGAGAAAGTGAGAATATTCTCATACTCTCACCTTCTCAACTTCTCACCTCAATCATTCTCCAGTACCGATAACTTTGATTCTTCTTGGTGGTACCATCCCATTTGTTTTTCAATAGCGGCTATCATCATTCCTGCAATATCTTTTCCTGTTGCCAGTTCAATACCTTCCAATCCAGGCGATGAGTTCACTTCAAGGACTAATGGTCCCTTGTTTGACCTGATAATATCGACACCTGCGATTTGTAAGCCTAGTACTTTGGCTGCTTTAACGGCCAGCTTTTTTTCTTCAGCGGTTATTTTTATTAATGACGCCGTACCACCCTGATGCAAATTAGACCTGAATTCGCCCTTTGCAGCTTCTCGTTGAATTGATGCGACCATAACTCCGTCAATTACAAAACAACGAATGTCTTTTCCCATGGCTTCTTTAATATACTCCTGTACCAAAATATTCGCATTCAGGCTTTTAAAAGCATTTATTACACTCTCTGCAGCCTTTGCATTTTCAGCCAGAACCACCCCCTTGCCTTGAGTTCCTTCCAATAATTTAATGATCAATGGTGCTCCGTTTACCATGTTGATCAGATCACTGGTGTCGAGGGTCGATTTGGCAAAACCAGTGATGGGAATCTGAATTCCATTCTGGGAAAATAACTGTGACGCAAAAAGTTTGTCGCGCGATCGACTAATCGCTTCCCATGAATTGGCACAAAAGATACCCAGTGAATCAAATTGTCGGATCAATGCACAACCATAGAAAGTCATATTAGGTCTTAATCGTGGAATGACTACATCCAGGTTGTTAAGGCTTCTTCCGCCACGGTATCGCACTTCAGGATTTGGGGCATCTAGCTTCATATAGCATTGCTGAACATTGAGAAAAATCATTTCGTGGCCATGTTCTTCACCGGCCTCAATAATTCGCTTGTTGCTATACAGGTCTGGATTACTTGCCAATAGTCCAATTCTCAATCCGCCACGGATATCTTTAACATGCTGATACAGTTCGCTGATTTTTTCACCAGTATAATCACCAAGCAGAAAACTATTGGCGGGATCTACAAACACGCGGTTTTCCATCGCTTCACGACCCAGCAACATACGAAATCCCATCGAATCACGGTTTGCAAGAGTTAATTCAATATTCCACTCGTAATTGCCAATTTTAAGTGTTGACTGTATTACATATCTTTTTTCGGAAATCCCGCTTGAGCTTTTTATATTGCGGTAGTCGATGATTTTTGCTTTGCAATTAATGATGATTCGTCGGTTTTCCTGAATGGGATGAACTTCGAAACTAACCCATTTCTCTCCCTTTCGATTGAACCTATGAATATTACTGGCATGAATAGTAGAGGTCTTTGCTCCTGAATCGACTCTGGCCTTGATAGCTGGAATATGCAATCCTGGAAATGCACACCATTCCTCACCTCCAATTATAACGTGTTGAACTAATTCCATTTATCTTTATTTATCAGGTTGTTTGGGTGAATAATTTTAAAGTAGAAATTTAAGGTAATTTTTGATTGCTTTTAGGGAACTTGCATTAATTCTTTGATAAGTTTTTCAACGTCAGGAATATTTATAATTTTGAACTGTAAATATTTAATTTTGAACTTTTTAACAATTCTCCTGTAATACAATAAACTACTGGACATACCTCGCAATTTTTATGGGTCAGGTCTAAAAGTTGGTACATTCGTTTGCGATCTGTATGAGGATATTCACGGCAGGCTTTGGGCCGGTCTTCATAAACCATGCAATAATTATCGGACATCAAAAACGGACAAGGCGTTTGTTTAAACACGTAATCATTGTCTTCGTCGATGAATAAATACTGCCTGATTAAATCAACAGGTTTCAATTTCAGCCTTTTGGACAGTTTCTCAATGTCTTTCTCAGTAATCATTGGACTGATTGAAGAACAGCAATTTGCACAAGTCAGGCAATCAAATTGATCAAAGGCCTCATCGTGAAGTTCATGAACCACATCATCCAGATTCTTTGGCTTTTTAGCCAACAGTTTTTTGAATAGTGAGGTAAATTCCTGCTTCCGTTTTGCAGTTAATTCTTTCAGTTTTTCAGGCTTTATATAGGGGATACGTTCCATATTTCAACTTAAATATTACAACTTTTTTTTCTAATTATATCACATTTAATGAGATACCAAATTTCGAAACAGTTATTTACACCGGCAAATTTAGTAGTAAAAAGTTATCAAAATACGAACTGCTATAGAATTAAAATGTTGTCGATTCAACTTTCCATCTACTCATCATTCCACTCATGACGATGCCATAAATAATATTCTGCCAATGACAGTTTTGGCAATAATAGGAGTTCGATTTAATTCTCTTATGAAATAGAGAACACAACTTTGCTTTAGATTTTCTCAGGCCTGATAGATGGGATTGGGTAATTTCTTTTTCCGTTTCCAGTTAATCTGTGCTAAAAATAGTCCTGAAATGACAATGGCGATTCCAACCATTTGATGAAAATTCAATTGGTCGCCTAAAATGAAGTAGGCAAAAACAGCCACAAATACCGGTATAACATTGATGAAAATATTGGATTTATTGATCCCCATATTCCTGATACTGTAAGTGAACAGGATAAATGCAAAAGTTGAAGCAAAGATGGCCAGTTTTACAATTGCACCGAAAGCCTTGGGATTAAACTGAACCTGCATAAAGTCTTTGAATTCAAATACAGACCAGAAGGGTAAAAATAAAATTGCCCCAATCAGGTTTTGATAGGTAATGATGGTGAAAGTATTGTAGCGGTGCGACATTCCCTTTAGAACACTGGCATAACCTATTGCTCCCAGAACGGCAAGAAATTCGAGGGAAACACCCAATGGCGAAGCGTTAAAATTGAATGATGTATCAAGCACAACAAGGCTTACCCCAAAAAAGGTGATCACAAGTCCATACAAGTTGGTGCGGCTAAGCTTCTCTTTGTAAAAATACCAGGCTGCAATGGGTGCAAACAATGGAATGGTTGCAACAATGACTGAAGCTACGGTTGATGAAACATACAATAATCCGTAGCTTTCACCCATAAAATAAAGAAATGGCTCAAAAAAAGCGAGGAGTAAGAAAAACTTCAGATCGCCGGGGAGTATCTTTTGCAGTTTTCCGGACAGCAATGTAAAAATCAACAGTAAGCCTGAAGAAATAAGCAGTCTGAACAATATGGTGGTCAGAGGTCCATAAGCTTCATACACAATTTTAATCCATACAAACGAAAAGCTCCAGCATATCATTGACAAAATAGCTGCCCCAATTGGGAGCCATGATTTGTTCTTCATTTTACATCTTTAATAAGCCGCGAAAGTAGGGATATTTATGTTGATAAAAAAGGGATTATTGCCGATTAAGCTTTCTGAACTTATAACTCACCTTATGCATGAACATGGATGTATAATTATAATTGTAACAACCATCCGTCCATCCACCCCTCCACCCTCAAAAACTATACTTAACGGTAAAGGCAATATCAAATGGCTGAAACTGAATGAAATTCTCTCCAAACAAGTTGAAGTATGGTTTTATTTCCAGGCCAACTACAAAGGGAACAGTTGGAATTGTATACTCAAGCGCCGCCAATGCATCAAGTCCGGCAATAAGGCCTGTTTTACGCACTCTGTATTGCTCATAAGGATAAGCAATTGCATAACTGTTGGTATGCCATGTTTCGAAGCCTACATGGACCCCTAAGCCGTAAACCAATGAAAAATCTTCACCAATATCGAAAATATCAGGTTCATGGTATTCTTTTAGACCTGTGAGCTGCAAGCCCTGCTTACGTGTTGATAACAGAATTTTGTACGAACTTTGTTCTTCTGAGTATACTCGGTATTCAAATCCGGAGGAAAGTCCAGCTCTTATACCTACTTCTTTTTCTGCATTTTGTGAAAAACCTGCAAGAGCTATACATAAAAGTATACCTAAAATGAGCGTTTGTTTCATAGTTCAATAGTTTTATGCAAATATTAAAATTCAATAATTCATTTCATCTGTTGATCTGTTTCTATTTGAACTATATTTCTATGTGTTTATTATTCATCTTTTTAAAAAATAAAAGTTACACAGTAAAAATAAAAGTTACACAGTGTTTCACAGAGTATACACAGTGTTTCACAGTAAAAAAAAAGTTACACAATAAAAATAAAAGTTACACAGTGTTTCACAGAGTATACACAGTGTTTCACAGTAAAAAAAAAGTTACACAATAAAAATAAAAGTTACACAGTGTTTCACAGAGT
>Ga0123338_10000350_pt1 | contig 47794 bp, 43 predicted proteins | sample grotaG_FD_89793 | JGI IMG/M metagenome (GOLD analysis project Ga0123338, IMG submission 89793) | Glacier valley bacterial and archeal communities from Borup Fiord, Nunavut, Canada, to study Microbial Dark Matter (Phase II) -... | ecosystem: Environmental > Aquatic > Freshwater > Ice > Glacier ... | reverse complement strand
TTTAGGGTGTTCGCTAAAATGGCAGCTAACGAACAGGTATTGCTGCAGGTGTGGAATTCATTGCTCGTCCTGCCCGGAACCGCTGCTCAATAAAGATTTAAAAGTACAAGATAAAAACTAAAAGCCCATCAGAATTCCGTCCGCTGGAACCGCTGCTGATAGCTAACTACAGCCGAAGATTACAACGTCCTGCCACACTTGCAGCAATACCCATGTTGTACTAAACCTACCGGTAGTTAGGAAGCCTCAATAAGAATAAAGAGGCTTTGTTTTGCATAACCTAAAAATACTTTTTTATGCAAACAAAACAAACTACCGGTCTGCGCTCGGCGGCCAATGATTATGTAACCATTGTAGCCCAGGCATCTGCTAAGATACAAGGCTTTGACGGGCTCTACAAAGAGATGGAACGATCCATCAGCGTCAGTGGTAAAAGCCGGAGCACGCTAACAAATTATGGACGTCAACTTGCTCATCTGGCCCTACACCACAACTGTCTTCCTACAGAGCTGGATAAGGACCAGGTGCTGGATTATTTACACTTCGTTAAGACAAAAGGAACACCGTCGGCCACCTTCTTTAAGTTTACCGTGTATGGCATGCGCTATGCCCAAGATGCGTGGTTTGAGTTATTTGCAGTTTAGCTTACCTGAGATACAACGTCCGGAAAAGCTTCCCATTGTTCTCAGAGGAAAAGCTGAAAGGTTTACCTGGTAGATTTTGCCGATTTCTTCATAAGTAAGATATATGGCATCAATCTCTTCTTCCAGAATTTTATAATCAGATAAATGTATGGGGGCAATAATTTTACGGCGGACTCTGTCTTTAATAAAGATGCGCAATTGTTTTATGGTTTTACCAATAGTGTTAATCTTTAAACCGGTGATAATTGTTTTTCTTCGCCTTTGAACGTGATCGAATGTAAGGAACTCAATGAAACTATCGTAGAATTCATAATCAAAGCTGTCAAAAGTTATTGTTTTCTTCCTGAATTCTTCATACGACTGCAAGTGCTTTTTCATACAATAGTATACGCAGATGGTCGTTTTACTAACCTTTTTGTCCTTGGAGTTTATATAGTTATCCAATTGTAAGTATAAATTTTTATTGACTTTCTTTTTTGTAAACCTTCATTAATCGCTGAAACATCAAGTTTATTCAATGTGCTAATATCAAAATCCGGCTTAAAAGTTTTTTTTACAAAAGCGCCTTGATCTTCAATTTTATTCCTGGTTGCGTAGGATACAATATCTTGTGTAAGCCGGATCATTCGATCTAGTTCAGAATTAAGATGGTTGACGTTTCCAAATGATGCTGGTAAATTGTCAGAAATACAGAGGCGCTTTTTATTCCAATAATTTGGAGGGATTGAAAGTTGGGAGTTTAATATAGTTCGCTTTTCTGAACTGTAACAATACTGAATATGGATAAGGCAGGTGCCATCCCGGAGTACATCTTTTTTTTCACAAATTGGTTTGATAGGTAAAAACATTTTTCCTCGATTTTTTCCTCGATTAAGAATATGTCAACCTTTGTAAAGATAAGATGGAGAGATGATCAGGAATTGTTACAAAATGCTGAAATTCAGCATGGTAACTGTTAAGTGGTGTAAAATAAAATAAGGATTACAATTTGTAATCCTTACGTTTAGCGGACCGGACGGGACTCGAACCCGCGACCTCCGCCGTGACAGGGCGGCATTCTAACCAACTGAACTACCGATCCGTTCCTTACTGGGGACGACAAAGATAGGGGATTTGAGTTTTTACCAAAATGTTTTTCGTTATTTAATTTCACCTCTCTCTAATGTCCATGACTGCTCATTCAGAATGCCGTAGGTATGTCATATTAATGAGCAGACTGATGTCAGCCGCTGGCTTTAAACCGAGCCTCCCTTTATCTCCTTCCACCCATCACTGAACATACTATCTTTACCGGAATTAATTATTGTCTATGCTTAAAGTGGGCGTTTTTGGTGTGGGACATCTGGGAAAATTTCATTTGAATAACTGGAAAGAAATTTCTAATGTGGAGTTAGTGGGTTTTTTTGATCCGGATGATACGACTGCAAGGGAGGTCGTCGAAAAGTATAACCTGAAACGATTCCCTGATGCAGCTTCTCTAATAGAAGTGTGCGATGCGGTAGATATTGTAGCGCCTACTAATTATCACCACCGGTTATGTGCAGCCGCTATTCGCAAGGGTAAACATGTGTTCGTAGAAAAACCAATGGCGGCAAACATGGACGAAGCAAGACAGCTCGTACAACTGGCGAAGGAAATGAATATAAAGTTCCAGGTAGGACATGTGGAACGTTTCAACCCCGCTTACCTTGCTATTAAAGACTTACAGATGAAACCTATGTTCATAGAAGTGCATCGGTTGGCGCAATTCAATCCAAGAGGCACAGAAGTAAGCGTAATACTGGATCTTATGATTCATGACATAGATATCATCCTCAGCCTTGTTAAAAGTGAGGTGAAGTCTATCTCTGCAAGCGGCGTCGCGGTTATGACCGATACGCCTGATATCGCTAATGTTCGCATCGAATTTAATAACGGATGCGTAGCTAATCTTACCTCGAGTCGCATCTCAATGAAAAAAATGCGTAAGATCAGAATATTTCAAAAAGACGCTTATATCGGTATTGATTTTCTGAATAAAAAAACAGAAGTCATAAGACTGAAGACTCCTTCCGATGAAAAAGTTTTTGCTTTTGATATTGACACTCCACATGGAAAAAAAACCATCGCTATTGCCAATCCTCCTATCCCGGAAGTCAATGCTATTAAGATGGAACTTGAAACTTTTCGGGATGCTATACTTAATAATACTCCTGCCATCGTATCTGTGATCGATGGCTACCGGGCAATGGATGTAGCACATCAGATACTCAATAAAATCAAAGGTAATTCTCTCAACTCCTGATTGATTCAAAAGACTCTTTTTGAAAGTTTTTTGCTGATAGCAGTAGTTGGCGGTCGACAGCGGGTTCTCATTCCGCCACATTTCATTATTTTTGAGCAAATTGACTCTTTTTGATTAATTCACTTTACGTGCGTTTATTCTTCAATGTCCGTATTATACCGCTGCTGCTTCTTCTTATACCATCATTGCTGAAGGCTCAAAACAAATACTGGCAGCAGCAGGTGAACTTTGTAATAGATGTCACCCTTAACGATGTAGAACATACGCTGGATGCGTTTGAAAAAATTGAGTATACCAATAATGCCCCTGATACATTGCATTTTATCTGGTTCCATATCTGGCCCAACGCTTATAAAAATGATAAGACAGCTTTCAGTGAACAACTGCTCAAAAACGACCGGACTGACTTTTATTTTTCCCGTAAAGAACAAAGAGGTTACCTCAACCGGCTTGATTTTAAAGTGAATGGCAACACCGCTAAAATCGAAGACCATCCTCAATACATAGATATTGTTAAACTTTTGTTACCGGAGCCACTCGCACCAAATCAAAAAATTATTATTACTACTCCGTTTCATGTAAAACTTTCAGAGAACTTTTCACGTGGCGGACATGTGAAGCAATCGTATCAGGTAACGCAATGGTATCCTTCACCTGCAGTGTATGACCGCGAGGGCTGGCACCCTATGCCTTACCTTGACCAGGGTGAGTTTTACAATGAGTTCGGAAATTATGATGTCCGCATAACCGTCCCCGGTAATTACGTAGTGGCCGCATCCGGTGACCTGCAGAATAAGGAGGAGATCGTATGGCTCAAGGAAAAAAGTAAGTCAAAGGCAATGGCTGTATCAGGGAGGTTAAACAACACAATCAGTCGGAGTAAAGCAACAAAGCAGCTTCCCCAAATATCACTCAATGATTTTCCGGGATCTGATACTACTACCAAATCGCTTCGTTATCTCCAGAATAACATCCACACATTTGCCTGGTTTGCTGATAAACGTTTTATTGTGGATCATGATACGGTGCATCTTTCATCAGGGAAAATTATTAACGCGTGGAGTTACTACCTGCCTGCCGATATTCAAATGTGGAAACATTGCGTCCAATATATGAAGGATGCTATTCATACAAGAAGTGAATGGCTGGGCGACTATCCCTATAACAACGCAAGTACGGTAGAAGCGCAGATAGGATTTTATGGTGGTATGGAATATCCTGCAATTACCAGCATATCACCAATGGATACTGAAAGAGAATTAGACGAAACACTGGCACATGAATTAAGTCACAACTGGTTTTATGCAGCACTGGCTACTAACGAACGCCGGTACCCCTGGATGGATGAAGGCATGAATACTTATTACGATGAAAGATATTCCGCACTCAAATATGGCACCATTCAGAAACCTGCCAATGCAATTCAATCGAAATTGCTGCCAGAGGAGTCGGAAGGATTTATCTTCGAGATTTTAGCAGGTATAAAAAAAGATCAGCCCATTAATACACCGGCTGAAAATTTTAGTGAATTAAATTATGAACTGGTCGCATATATTAAAACGAGTGAATGGATGCAGCTTATTGAGAATAAACTTGGAAAAAATATTTTTGACTCCTGTATGCACGAATATTACCGGCAATGGCAATTCAAGCATCCTTATCCGCAAGATTTTAAGCGAGTGTTGGAAACCGTTAGCTTAAAAAATATGGACGAGGTATTTTCTTTACTTGACAAGAAAGGCAGTCTTCTTACGCCCGTTAATAAAAAACTTGGGCTAACGGTTTTTTTTAATTTAAAGGATACACATTCAAAAAATTATATTGCTGTAGCGCCTTTACCCGGATTTAACCTTTATGATGGTTTCATGATCGGCGCGATGATTCACAACTACCAGTTACCATTAAATCCTTTCTCTTTTTATGTATTACCCATGTTTGCAACAAACAGTAAAAAAATACGGGGCATGGTAAGGGTTTCATATACCTGGTATCCGGATGGTATTGTTTCAAAATGGGACGCTGGTGCGAGCCTTTCTAGATTTTCGATGAACGAATTTAAACCGGAAGGTAAAAATAAATTATACCCTGGATTTACAAAACTTGCTCCTTTTGTCAGGGTTACATTCAAGGAACACAGCGCATCGGAAAAAACTTTACGATATATTCAATTCAAATCTTTTCTTATCTCCGAAGAGCAATTAAATTTTACACAATTTGTCAATGGCGCCGATACCAGCAACTTCGCAGACTTAAAATCGCATTATGAAAATATTAACCAGTTAAAATTCGTATTACAAAATCCGCGTGTGTTGTATCCTTATTCAGGTGAATTGATACTGGAACAAAATAAGGACTTTTACCGCGCTTCGTTTACAGGCAGTTATTATTTTAATTACGCTAACAGGTTGGGTGGACTGGAAGCAAGGATTTTTGCCGGAAAGTTTTTTTACAATGGCGCTTCAACCAATTCCAAACAATTACAAACCGACCGTTACCATTTGAATCTTTCTGCGCCTAACGGCTACGAAGACTATACTTACAGAGATTATTTTGCAGGAAGAAACAAGTTCGAAAACTGGGGTAGTCAACAAATAATGATCAGGGATGGCGCTTTTAAAGTAAGAACGGAATTGCTGAACAATAAAACAGGCAAAACAGATGGCTGGCTCATTGCAGGAAATCTGGTCACGGATATTCCGGTAAAATTTAATCCGCTGGAAGTGCTGCCATTTAAAGTGCCATTGAAGATTTTTGCTGATATCGGCACATACGCCGATGCCTGGCAACATGACGCCGACACAAACAAATTTTTGTTCGATGCAGGCTTGGAGTTATCATTATTTAAAGAAACACTAAACATTTATATCCCTATACTTTACAGTAAGGTGTTCAGAGATTATTTCCGCTCTTCACTGGGTAACAATAAATTTTTAAAAACTATCTCGTTTAGTATCGACATCAGGCATTTTACTTTGAGAAAAATTAACCGCTACATCCCTTTATAATTATAATCAGTATCAGCAAACAATAATGATATCCGTAAACAAAATAAGATACTGTTCCCGCAAGGAAATAGATATATTGAAGTGGGACCGGTGTATTGATGAAGCCGATAACGGGCTGATATACGCGTCTTCAACCTATCTCGATATTATGGTGGGAAAATGGGATGCACTGATATTAAATAATTACGAAGCAGTAATGCCCTTAACCTGGAACAGGAAATATGGTTTGTATTATCTTTATCAACCCTACTTCATTCCTTCCCTTGGAGTTTTTGGATTGAAAGATCAGGATGTTACGCTTACTGATTTTTTGATGACTATACCAAAAAAATTCAAATACTGGCATATCAAACTTAATGAATCAAATCGCTTTACCGCGGGGGAAGTTAGTCTTCAAATAGATGTCCGAACAGGAACCAATTATCTTTTAAGCCTCAATAAACCATACCAGGAAATTACTTCAGGTTACAAAAGATTATGTAAAAGGATGATTAAAAAAGCTGCGGATAGTGATGTTAATGTGTTTAGGGAAGGTAAGCCTGGAGATGCAATTGAGTTTTACCGGGAATTGTATAAAGATAATCATAAACACATTTCACATGGTACTTATAGCAGGCTTATAACTGCTGCAACATTTTTTTTTGAAAAAAAGGAGGCAAAAACTTACCTGGCGAAATTACCCGGTGGAGAAGTCACTGCTGTCTACCTTGTATTGGTTGATAAAAGGTTTGTGTATTCTCTAATCGGTGGCAGTTCAGAAAAAGGAAAGGATACCGGCTCCTTTTATCTGCTTACAGATGCGGCGATAAAAGATAATTCAGGTACTAACAGAATATTCCGTTTTGAGGGTTCCGATATTCCGGGTGTCGCTTTTTTTGACGCGAAGTTTGGACCGGAACAAATTAAATACCTGCAATTGATTAGCAACAAACTGCCATTTCCCTTCAGCTTTTTTAAAAGCAATTAAATAGTTTACAACATGCTATTTGGTATTGTTTCTAGCGGCCCGGTATACATGATTGTTTTCACTTTCCGATTTCATTAAATGAATTTCAAAATTTTTTGAAGTAAGCACTTTTATACAAAATGCTTTAATTATCTCAGAATGAAATTCTATCAAAAGATACCTGACCTTCTCAAGCCAATCAGTATCACCTTCAAACAACCTTTTCTCAGTTCCTTCAATATCTACTTTTAAAATATCGATGCTCTCTATATTAAACTTTTCAAAAAATGTTTTCATTGAAATAGTTTTTACTACTGGCATGTTTTTATTTAATTTGATGATGCTAGCATTATAGAGTAAACCATTACACTGTATGGAAGCTTCTCCATCTTCAGAGTCTATAGCTGCACACAGGGGAATGATGTTTTGATTAGATGTGCCACTTTTTAAATTCTTTAGAAGTATTTCAAAATTACTTTTTTCAGGCTCCACAGAATAAATAATTACGTTGGGGCATTGGTGGTGGAAATACAACGTTGCCAAGCCAATATTTGCTCCGAGGTCAACAATAGTCTTTGCATTCTTATAGCATTTATCAGGAAGTTCATATACCGTGTTTTGGAACACTTCATAAAATATCGCAATATCACCGGTAAAAGTTCGCAGGAAAACCCGGAGCTTTTTTTCTTTAAACGTAAGTTTATATATTTTCACAATATTCTTATATCTCTCGATTGCATTGTGTGATTTCAGTCCCCACTTAAATCTTTTGGTATTCCATAACAGCTTAAAAAATGAATTGATATCCCGGGTGATGCCAATACAAAATTTAATCTTACTTAAAGCCTTTTTCAACCGTAACATGATTTAAATATTACATAGCAAGGGAGTGATAATTTCTATCTTAGGATTATTAAGATTGAAATCTTTACAACTGCTTTCTATCGTTTAGTATTTGTTCTGCAATCAGCAAATCTATTTTGTGTGTTATTTTAATGTTGGTGGTGTCTCCCTCTACCAGGTAAATTTTTTCACCTGTACTTTCCACTACACTGGCATCATCTGTAAAGGAGTAACGGTACTCCTGGTGGTAAGCTTTTATTAATACATCACTTATAAATGTTTGCGGTGTTTGAATGATCTTAACTTTTGTTCTGTCAGCCAATTCACAACCATTGGCTGTTTCAATGCGAATTGTATCGATGGCTGATATTGCCGGAATAGCATTTCCTTTCATTATAGCTGTTTCATAACACCGTTGAATAAGATCAGGTTGTAACAGGCATCTCACGCCGTCGTGTACAAAGACTACACTTTGCGTTGTAACTTCAGACAATCCATTTTGCACCGATTGAAAGCGACTTGTTCCTCCTGCGATTATTTTTATCGAATCAGGTGAAGAAGTTGAGTGGGCTATCTTTTTTCCTTCTGTCAAATACATGTCAGGTAAAACAAGAATTATATTGATATCATTAAATGATTTGAGAAATGCAGTAATGGAGTACCAGAGAACAGGTTTGTTTAGTAACAGTAAAAACTGCTTGGGCACTTCTGTACCCATCCTGCTTCCTGATCCACCACCTACTATTATCGCATACTTTTCCATTAATTTTTGCAGCTTTGAAAATTCAATGACTTATTTGTAAGTTGATCAGAGTATGTCTGTTGTTTATTCATCACCAGTTAAACCTTAAAAACGCTAAAATTTAAATTATCCTATTGTTTTATTTATTACATTGCCCTAAACGATTAGGAGTCACCTTCCAATAGTTCTCTTTCGATTTCTTCCATGTGAATAATGTCTGCTGCTTCAACCTGCGTTGGCACTTCATTGATGATCTCCAACAATCCGGTATTGTCAAGCATTTGCTGAACCGAAGCATGAATGTTGCATATAATCAAGGATGCACCTTGTTCGTAAAAGCTTTGTTGAATATTAATTAAGGTCTCAGCAGCAGCATCATCTATGTAATGGATGTCTGTAAGGTCTAGTATCACATTTTTAGTCTCATTTTTTAAAAATGTTAACAAGCTATCTTGTAGCGGTTCTGTCATATTAGCAGTTAGTTCCCTTTCTTGAATGGTAATGACATGGAATTTCTCCTTGGTATCAATTTTGACTTGCATAGTTCTTACAATTTATTGCTGATTTAATCGTTCAACAGGTGAATACTTTTAAACCCTGATCACGTATATTAGTATAGAAGGTTAACGGTAACCAGCCTTAAACATTAATCAAAAATATTCGTTATTATTGTATAACTCAATCAAATAAAATGGATAATAATTTTTCAGCTCAGGTTAAGGAGATTATTTCGTTCAGCAGGGAGGAAGCCTTAAGACTTGGGAATGATTTTATTGGTACCGAGCATTTGTTACTGGGTTTGATTCGAGAAGGTGACAATACAGCCGTTCGCATTCTTAAGAGCTTCAATGTAGATCTGTATGAATTGCGAAAAGAAGTAGAACTAGCCATCAAAGACAAAACCGGTAAAAACATTGCTAATATCAACAGTTTGCCCCTGACCAAACAGGCGGAAAAAGTGATTCGCGTTACTGTTCTTGAAGCTAAGGCGCTGAAAAGCCCTACAGTTGAAACAGAACACCTGATGCTGTCAATTTTAAAGAATAAAGAAAATATTGCAACACAAATTTTAAATCAATTCGACGTGGATTACGATCTTTTCAGAAATGAATTAGGCGTTGTAAAAAGCAACGATGTGCGTAGCGAATATGCAGATGAGAATGAAGATGATTTTGATGAAGAGAAAAAATATTCTCAGCAGAAAGCAAAAACTGCGGGTAATGCAAAAAGTAAAACACCAGTGCTGGATAACTTTGGTAGGGATATTACCCGTCTTGCCGAAACGGGAGTGCTGGATCCGATTGTTGGAAGGGAAGAGGAAATTGAAAGAGTTTCCCAGATTCTTTCCCGTCGTAAAAAAAATAACCCTATTCTTATAGGCGAACCGGGAGTTGGTAAAACAGCCATTGTAGAAGGTCTGGCATTACGCATAGTACAACGTAAAGTCTCCAGGGTTTTATTCGACAAACGAGTTATCTCATTAGATCTTGCGGCATTGGTAGCAGGTACAAAATACCGTGGCCAGTTTGAAGAGAGAATGAAAGCCATCATGAATGAACTGGAAAAAAATCGGGATGTGATTTTATTTATTGATGAAATCCATACGATCGTTGGCGCAGGCGGAGCAAGCGGTTCCCTTGATGCATCCAATATTTTCAAACCCGCGCTTGCCCGTGGCGAATTGCAGTGTATCGGCGCTTCTACCCTGGATGAATACAGGATGTATATTGAGAAAGATGGCGCCCTTGATCGCCGCTTTCAAAAGGTAATGATCGATCCGCCAACTGTTGAGGAAACAATTCAAATACTAACCAATATTCAGAGTAAGTACGAAGATTATCACAACGTATCTTATTCTGTTGAGGCCATTGATGCTTGTGTTAAGTTAAGCGACCGATATATGACCGATCGTTTGTTACCTGATAAAGCAATCGATGTACTGGATGAAGTTGGGGCAAGAGTCCACCTTAAAAATATTAATGTGCCTCAGGAAATCTTAGATCTTGAAAAAAAGATAGAAGATATCAAGAATGAAAAAAATAAAGTAGTCAAGAGCCAGAAATTTGAGGAAGCGGCTTCTTTGCGTGATACAGAAAAAAGGTTGGCCGAAGACCTGGAGAAAGCTAAAAATATCTGGGAAGAGGAAAGTAAGCACAAACGGTACCCGATAGACGAGGAAGCAATAGCGGAAGTAGTAAGCATGATGACTGGCATACCTGTAAAAAGGATGGTGCAGGCCGAGACAGAGAAGCTCCGGAAAATGAACGACGACATGAGAGAGATGGTTGTAGGTCAGGATAATGCAATATCAAAAGTTGTTAAAGCCATCCAGCGTAACAGGGTAGGATTAAAAGATCCTAAGAAGCCGATCGGAACTTTCATCTTTCTCGGTCCGACAGGTGTTGGTAAAACAGAGCTAGCAAGGGCGTTAGCGAGGTATATGTTCGACTCGGAAGATGCGCTTATCAGAATCGACATGAGTGAATATATGGAGAAGTTTACGGTGAGCCGTTTAATCGGAGCACCTCCGGGATATGTTGGATATGAAGAAGGAGGTCAGCTTACTGAAAAAGTGCGCCGTAAGCCTTACTCGGTAATTCTTCTTGATGAAATTGAAAAAGCACATCCTGATATCTATAATCTGTTATTGCAGGTATTAGACGACGGTCAGCTTACCGATGGATTAGGCAGAAAGATCGACTTTAAAAATACATTGATTATCATGACTTCCAATATCGGTGCTCGCCAGCTAAAAGATTTTGGTGAGGGTGTTGGTTTTGCTACTGCTTCAAGAACGCTTAATTCAGATGAGAATACAAAAGCGGTGATTGAAAAAGCGTTGAAGCGTACTTTTTCACCAGAATTTTTGAACAGGATAGATGACGTTGTAATCTTTAATTCACTGGAGAAATCACATATTCACCAGATCATCGACATCCTGATGAAAGGTGTAATGAAACGGCTGGTAACATTGGGTTTTAGTCTTGAGTTAACCGACGATGCTAAGAATTTTATTGCCGAAAAGGGTTACGACCAGCAGTTTGGTGCAAGACCTCTTCACCGTTCTATCCAGAAATACCTGGAAGACCCGCTGGCAGAAGAAATTTTAAGTATGAGTATTAAGAACGGTGATGTATTGATTGCCGATCTTGATAAAGAAGCCCAGTTGATACGTTTCAGTTTAAAAGAACCTTCTCCGATAAAATCGGAGAAATCAGCCGAGGCTTAATATGATAATAAAATGATTGATAAAGCCACCCGTTAAAGGGTGGCTTTTTATTTGGTATGATTTATAAAAAGTAATTTGAAGTGATAACAGGTAATTCATATTGCCTGTATTCTTGTGCGACGTTTAATTTGAAATGTATCGTTATGTTTTAATTGCTACGATGAAGTTGAGTGAGAGGTTTACCTAAATAAAGCGCATGGTTTCTCATGCAGGAATACTGAAAAAGTTTATGTTTGATTATTATCGATGGCCTTAAACATATACAAACCAGCAGGTAATTATATCGTGATTAACTGTATACGCAGTAACCCCGGTAACACTCAAATTAATAAAGATGGGAAAAAAGCCGATTATAATTACGATCGATGGTTGGAGCAGTTGTGGCAAAAGTACCTTGGCAAAACAATTAGCCAAAACATTGAATTATGTTTATATTGATAGTGGTGCCATGTATCGTGCAATTACGCTTTACTTCCTTCGCAACCACATCGACTGGACTATAACCGACTCAGTAAAAGAGAGCTTGCAAAGTATCAATCTTAAATTTAGTTTTAATGAAAAACGTCAGCAAAGTGAGATGTATTTGAATGATGAAAATGTTGAATTTGTAATTCGTGATATGGTAGTGGCGGAAAAAGTAAGTGAAATAGCTGCTATTAAAGAAGTCCGTGCTTTTGTAGTACACCAGCAAAGAAAAATGGATGATCATAAAGGCATCGTGATGGATGGCAGAGATATTGGGACAGTTGTGTTTCCCCGGGCAGAATTAAAAATTTTCATGACAGCCGACAGTGCTGTAAGAGTGGAACGAAGGTTCAGAGAACTTTATGAGAAAAATCCCAACGTCACGATTGAGGAAGTTAAACACAATCTTACTATGCGCGACTATATTGATTCAAACCGGAAGATCAGTCCTCTAAGAATGGCGGAGGACGCCATATTATTAGATAATACAAAACTAACTGTGGAGCAACAATATCAGACGGCCTTAAAATGGGCAACAGATCGTATAAATTAGAAACCCTTGCCGCTAAGGCAAGGGTTCTAAAATATATCATTGTTATGTTAGGTATGAAATCAAAGAATAATTTACTATGTAGCTTTTCTTTTTACCAGATCACAGCTGACCAGTATTAATTTCCGACAGCTCTGATAGCAAGATGGTTATCTCAAAAACAGTATTTCTCTGTACTTGGGTAAACTCCATTGCTGATCATCTACCAACAACTCCAGTTTATCAACATGGTAACGGATAATATCAAAGAACTCGCCTTTAACGGTGTCACAATAAGCAATAGCTTTATCGCGACTGTTCTCAATAGTGTTCGCTTTTTTTCTGGCTTCAATCATTTTAGCAACTCCTATGCTAACTTCTGAGATGTGCTCAGAGATCTTCTCAAGGATTTGTTTCTGGTGCGTATAAGCTGATTCAGGCATCCCGATCTCTTTCAAACCTTTAATATTTTCAATAAGTATGTTCTGGTATTTAATGGCACCAGGTAAAATATTACTGGTAGCTAATTCACCCATCATCCTTGCTTCAATCTGTACTTTCTTAACATACTTTTCCAGTTCAATTTCATACCTCGCTTCCAGTTCAGAATGAGTATAAACATTGTTCGTTTCAAATAAACGTTTGGCTTTATCGGTGATCATAGCATCGAGTGCAAGCGGCGTAGTTTTTACATTAGGTAAGCCACGCTTTTCAGCTTCTATGGTCCATTCTTCGCTGTAGCCATCACCTTCGAATAAAACTTTTTTACTGCTTACAATATACTCGCGGATAACATGAATGATTGCTATTTCTTTTTTATCACCTTTCTCTATTAACCCGTCTACATCTTTCTTAAAGTTCTTCAGTGTTTCAGCCATGATTGTGTTCAGGGTTGTCATCGGATTGGCGCAATTAGCGGTGGAGCCAACAGCCCGGAATTCAAACTTGTTACCAGTAAATGCAAATGGAGAGGTTCTGTTTCTGTCTGTGTTATCAAGTAACAGTTCAGGGATACTTCTATGAAGGTCTAATTTAAGAATCGCTTCATCCTGTTCATCGAATTTATCTCCTACTCTTGCCTGTACATCATCCAGTACTTTTGTAAGGTACTGGCCAATAAAAACAGAGATGATAGCAGGTGGAGCTTCGTTAGCGCCCAGTCGGAAATCATTTCCTGCAGAAGCGATGGAAGACCTGAGAAGATCAGCATAATCACAAACCGCTTTTATGGTGTTTACAAAAAAGGTAAGGAACATAAGGTTGGTCTTCGGCGTCTTGCCCGGAGCAAGAAGGTTTACGCCGGTATCTGTAGACATGCTCCAGTTGTTGTGCTTGCCACTACCGTTGATTCCGGCAAATGGCTTTTCATGCATAAGAACTCTCAAGTTATGCCTGCGGGCGACGCGATCCATAATATCCATTAATAATGTATTATGATCTACAGCTACGCTTACTTCTTCATAAATAGGGGCGCATTCGAACTGCGCCGGGGCTACCTCATTGTGACGCGTGCGTAATGGAATACCCAGCTTGTAACCCTCGTTCTCAAAATCTCTCATAAAAGCATACACTCTTTCGGGAATAGAACCAAAGTAATGGTCTTCAAGCTGCTGACCTTTCGCTGGGCCATGACCAAATACCGTTCTCCCGCTCAGCACCAGGTCAGGTCTGGCGTTATAAAATCCTTCGTCTATAACAAAATATTCCTGCTCCCATCCAAGCGTAGCGGTAACTTTAGTTACATTCTTATCAAAATAATTACACACTTCTACAGCTGATTTATTCAAAGATTCCAACGCTTTTAACAAGGGCGCTTTATAATCCAGTGATTCACCGGTGTAGGAAACAAAAATGGTAGGTATACACAGCGTTTTACCGTTATTGATTTCCATAATAAATGCAGGTGAAGACGGATCCCAGGCAGTATATCCGCGGGCTTCAAATGTAGCCCTTAGTCCACCACTGGGAAATGATGACGCATCAGGCTCTTGTTGAATGAGGGCGGCGCCGTCAAATTCTTCGATTGCGGTACCGTCACCCTTTATAGTAAAAAATGAATCATGTTTTTCGGCAGTAGAACCTGTTAAAGGCTGAAACCAGTGAGAATAATGAGTGACACCTTTTTTTTCAGCCCATTGGCGCACACCTGAAGCAATTTGATTCGCCATGCCGCGATCAATTTTTTTTCCACCTTTGATTGAGATCAAAAGACTTTTATAAGCTTCATCACTTAATAATTCACGTGCGGTCTTTAAGGTAAATACGTTTTCACCAAATATAGCGGTAATCTTAGTGGATGCTACCGTAACATCTTTAGAATGGTCAGAAAGATTACTAATAGCGTTTAATCGTAAAGACATGAGATGATTTTTATTGAATTACGAAATAAAGGTAAATTAGCCGTAAAAAACAATTTTATTGAATTAATTCCGGGCAGTAAGTCCAATTTTAAATTTGATAAGCCATTATTTAAATTTTTCTAAAATATTTTTCCAATAAATATAATATGTCATTTTTATTAATACTTGAAATCGGAACTTTCTTTAAATCTGTAATAGCTGCGAAAACACAAAGAAACAATAGCTCGAATATTGCCTTATACCTGATAAAAGTTCCGGGGTAAGGCACTGTATAGCCAATTACAAGGTATGCAAACAAGGAAGTATATAAACAGGTAAGTAAAATGGGCTGTTGCAGCATCTTCTTCCAATCATCATTACGAAATCGAACTGCCAGGCAGGCTGAAAGAAAGAATAGATAAATGTCTGCCGCTGATATAACCTGGAGCATTCCCTTGGCTTCTGTTATGTAAGGCCTCAAAAATGAATGATTAATCGCCTGTGGTAATACGTGCAAATAGGAACTGGCAGTGCCTCGCAAGCTGTCGAGGGGTAACCTGGTATTGGCTACAAGGTTTAAATAGTTATACTGACGTTGTGTTACTTTATCAGCAAGATCAGGTAAACCGGGAATCATTCCTCCGCTAAAGAAAATAATTATGCATCCGGTATAAACTGCAGGAAAAATAATCAAAGCTTTCAATTTAAAGAAACGGTGTATAGACCACGCGATTAAGGACGGTACCAGGCACATAAATACAAGGTTTCGCATAAACAAGAGCAGGCTAAGTCCCAGCAATGAAAACAAAATGCTTACAATCAAATGTCGTTGTTTGCTCATTAAGTGGTTAAAATAAAACAACACAAGTGCGAGTGCCAGGAAAAGAAGGCCTTCTTTTCTCAAACCACTTAACCAGAAAATAGTCATCGGGTTATAGAAGATGGCAAGTTTTAACAGTAACGAAGAACCTGGGAAATATGCTATTAGCAAACGATATAACAACAAGCTTCCTAAAGATACCAGAAAGCAAAACAATACTACGTTTACAGCATAATGACCAAAGCTAAAAACATTGAAAATTGCAAACAGTTTTATTAAAATTACATCGTCCAGGTTATTCCAGAAAGAATTTTTAGTATCATAAAATGAATTGATGCCGGCGTTGCCGGGAATCCCGTTACCAACGTTCATAAAGAACTTACCGGGATGATGTAAAAGGTTTTGATATTCTATCAGAGAAAGATTTTGATAAAGCCAGGTATCATCTCCATTATAAAATTTCAGGAACAGATACCCATAAGCTAATCCAAAAACAATTTTAATCAGAAAGCTTAGGGAAGCCTGACGCGCTGAAAGGTAATTTCGATAGCTTCGGGTAATTTTTATCAGGCAAAAAATAAGTATTGTGGTATAAATAATTATAAGAAGCAATGATAACATAGTCAAAAATATATGCCGGGATTACGTAAAAATAAAATCAGTATTAAAAATTGCTGCCAGCTTCGGCTTTCAGTGATCTCAAGAAAGGGGCTCACTGTTTTCTACTGAAAGCTGGTTGCATAATCGTTGCTTAAAAATTACCACAATATCAGGATAAGTAATTTATAACATGATATAAAAATAATGGAAGCCATACTATTATAATCATTAAATGAAGGAACACTCAAAGGTTAAAATAAAGATAGCTTTTGTTTCGCCCAACGCATGGACGATGTTTAATTTTAGAAGGGAAGTACTGCAAAATATTTTGCAATGCGGCTATGAAGTTATAATTATTGCGGAGCAGGATAGATATGCGTCACTGCTTATATCGATGGGTTGCCGATTCGTGCCGGTATCTGTAAACAATCGTTCCTTAAATCCCACGGATGATATCAGGCTTTTTTTACGATTGAAGAATGTATACAAAGAATACCTCCCTGATTTTATATTTCACTATGTAGTAAAGCCAAGTATCTATGGTACCCTCGCCGCGGCTATACTGCGCATTCCTTCTATCGCAATTATTACCGGGCTTGGACATGCGTTCAATAAAAATAATTTTATAAGTTTTCTTATCAAAAGATTATATCATTTTGCATTACACTATGCCTATGAGGTATGGTGCTTAAATAAGGAAGACGCCGGTTTTTTTGAAGGTAATAAAATCGTTCCTTTAAATAAGATAAAAATACTTCCTGGCGAAGGTGTAAATACAAAACATTTTAAAAAGGATTCCGGCACCGGTTCAAAAAATGAAGTCTTTACTTTTTTGATGTCGGCCCGTCTTTTAAATAGCAAGGGCATTAATGAATATGCCGAAGCGACCTTACTTCTTCAGCAAAAAGGATTAATCTGTAAATGCCTTTTGCTGGGAAGTATTGAAGAACACCCTGATGCGGTTTCACATGAATTGATAAACAGATGGCAACGCAAACAGGGTTTACAATACCAGGGTTTCACTGATAACGTAAAACAGTACCTTGGTAAAGCTGATTGCTTTGTATATCCTTCTTACTATAATGAAGGCATACCCCGTAGTTTAATGGAAGCATGCTGTATGGAGTTGCCTGTTATCACTACCGATAATACTGGTTGCCGTAACCTTATAATAGACGGAGTTAATGGATTTGTTTGTAAAAAACACGATCCTGTTAGCCTGGCCAATAAAATGGAACGTATGATGCAGCTGAATATAAACGACCGGACAATGATGGGCAAAAGAGGGAGAGAGATAGTTGAAACGAATTATTCTATGGATAATGTAATGGTTTATTATAACAAGTTGCTGGAGACCTTTTTTTCAGGTTTATAAATAATAATCACGCAGTTAAAAGGACGGTTTGTTTTAAGCGATCACTTTTCAGCTATCTGTTCCACATGTGCTGAGCTTCGGCAGGCAAGCGGGAGAGAATCACCAGACATTGGTTGTGGAAGATTGACGGCTGATAGCTGACAACAATTATTTGCCTGAAAATAAGAAGTATAAAATAGTTTCAGGAATATCCTGTCTTCGTACTTTTGCGATTCCTATATTTTTACCCCGCTATGGAAGTAACAGTTAAAACGGCTGAAGAATTACGCTTGACAGCAGAAGAGTTTGAGGTCATTTGCAAAAATCTAAAAAGAATTCCCAATTTCACAGAACTATGTGCTTTCTCTGCAATGTGGAGTGAACACTGCAGCTATAAAAATTCAATTAAATGGTTAAAGACGCTGCCGAGGGATGGAAGCAAAATGCTAGTAAAAGCCGGGGATGAAAATGCAGGCCTGATGGATATCGGAGATGGCTTTGGAGTTGTTTTTAAAATCGAATCTCATAATCATCCCTCCGCCATAGAGCCGTTCCAGGGTGCAGCTACCGGCGTTGGCGGGATTCATCGTGATATTTTTACTATGGGTGCAAGACCTATTGCTACCCTTAACTCTCTTCGGTTTGGAAATCTTAAAGAAGCGAAAACCCAGCACCTGCTTGCCGGCATCGTTCATGGTATAGGGCATTACGGCAATTGTTTTGGCGTCCCTACCGTTGGTGGTGAAATTTATTTTGAAGATTGTTATCATACCAATCCATTGGTAAATGCGATGAGTGTAGGCATTTTGAAATCAGGGGATACAATTTCGGCTACAGCAGTTGGTGTAGGTAATCCTGTTTTTTTCGTTGGGAGTGCTACTGGCAAAGATGGAATAGGAGGAGCTTCCTTCGCCTCCTCAAATATTACAGCTGAAAGCACGGTAGAACTGCCTGCTGTTCAGGTAGGTGATCCCTTTCAGGAAAAAAAATTACTGGAAGCTTGTTTGGAAGTAATTAAAACAGGCGCAATAGTAGGCATGCAGGATATGGGAGCCGCGGGAATTATCTGCTCCACCGCGGAAATGAGTGCGAAAGGAAGAGTCGGTATGAAAATCGATCTTGACAAAGTCCCTGCCCGCCAGACAAATATGAAACCATGGGAACTTCTGCTAAGTGAAAGCCAGGAAAGAATGCTAATGGTAGTTGAAAAAGGAAAAGAAAAAGCAGTGTTGAAGGTATTTGACAAATGGGATCTTCCCTGCGCAGAAATTGGTGAAGTAATAGCCGACGGATTACTAAAATTTTATATGCATGGCCAACTGGTGGCGGAATTACCTGCTGATGACCTGGTACTCGGCGGTGGCGCTCCTCAATACGACAGGGAATTTTCAGCGCCTGAATATTTCAAACAGATAGAAAACTTTGACGCGAATGCTATTGATACGCCGGATGATCTTAAGTCTGTCGCTGAAAAAATCATCTCGATCCCAAATATTGCATCTAAGCAGTGGATATATAAACAATATGATAGCATGGTAGGAACTGCTAACACTTCGGCGAACGAGCCTACGGATGCTGCTGTTATTCTGGTAAAAGGTACTAATAAGGCATTGGCTGTCACCACCGATTGTAATGGTCGTTATGTGTTTGCCGATCCATATAAAGGTACTATGATAGCAGTAGCGGAAGCCTCCCGGAATATAGTTTGTAGCGGTGGCGAACCATTAGGAGTAACCAACTGCCTCAACTTTGGAAATCCATATAACCCTGAAGTCTATTACCAGTTTGTTCACGCTATCAAAGGTTTGGGCGAAGCCTGCCGTAAGTTTGATACACCTGTTACCGGGGGTAATGTAAGTTTTTATAACCAGGGTCCTGATGGAGCAGTTTATCCTACCCCCACAATTGGTATGGTCGGACTTCTTCAAAGCGTAAAAGATAAAATGACTTTAGATTTTAAAGCCCCCGGCGACACAATTTTCCTGATAGGTAAAAGCAACAACGATATCAACTCATCTGAATATTTGCATAAAATAAAAGGTGTTGAATATAGTCCTGCGCCACATTTTGACCTTGAAGAAGAATTTGTTTTACAGGTGAAAATTGTAAGTCTTATAAAAAATAAATTGGTTGAATCTGCACATGACATAAGCGAAGGCGGCCTTTTTATCACGCTAATGGAGTCATGTTTTAACAAAGACCTTGGCGTAGACGTGGTTGCCAGCGATTATAATATAAGGAAAGACGCTTACTGGTTTGGTGAATCGCAGAGCAGGGTAGTGGTTAGCGTGAAATCGACTAAAATAGAATCGTTCAAAAAAATTATGACGGATCATCCATACGAAGAACTTGGATTTGTAACAACAGGCTCGATGGAGATAGATGGTATGTATTGGGGCACTATTGATGAATGGAAAAATAAATACAACAACGCTATAGAAAATTTATTAACTGCCACCGAATCCGAAAATGCACTGGCGGTATTATAGGTTCACAGACACAATCACATATGGTAAACAAGCATTCAACAATAATGATAACAGGTGCTGCAGGGTTTATAGGTAGTTGCTTAACAGGTTATCTTAACAGTAAAGGATACACGGAATTAATATTGGTGGATGACTTCAGTCGGGCAGATAAATTGCTTAATCTGAATAATAAAAAATTTACTGAACAAATTGAACGGGAAGTATTGTTTCAATGGTTGGCGGCACAAAAACCAAAAGTGGATTTTGTATTTCATATAGGCGCCAGAACTGATACTACCGAATTTAATTATGCTATCCATGAACATTTAAATGTAGCGTATTCCCGTGAAATCTGGAAGTACTGCGCTGCGATGAATGTTCCGTTAGTGTATGCATCTTCCGCAGCAACTTATGGAAGTGGTGATGCAGGCTATACTGATAATCATAAGATAATTCCATACCTGCTTCCTCTTAATCCATATGGTATTTCAAAAAATGAATTCGATAAATGGGTATTAAAACAGGACTTAACACCACCATTTTGGGCGGGATTGAAATTTTTCAATGTTTACGGTCCTAATGAATACCATAAAGGCAGGATGGCAAGTGTTATATTTCACGCTTTCAACCAGATCAAATCCACGGGAAAGGTAAAACTCTTTAAATCTCATCGCCCTGATTTTAAAGATGGTGAACAGCTTAGAGACTTTATTTATGTAAAAGATATTCTGAAAGTTTGTTACTGGCTGATGAATAATCAGCCGGAACCGGCAATTTATAATCTCGGAACCGGGAAAGCCAGATCGTTTAATGACCTGGTGAAAGCGACTTATGCCGGTTTAGATGTACGATCTAACATAGAATTTATTGATATGCCTGAAGATTTACGGGATAAATATCAATATTTTACAGAAGCAAAAATGGATAAATTACGGCATGCAGGTTATGACCACGAATTCTTTAGTCTTGAAAACGGCGTTAATGATTACGTCAGGCGCTTCCTGGTGACTGCCAGTTATTATTGATCCTAAGTTGATGTATTTTATAACAAGCTTCATTAAATTATATCAATCGAAGTTGTATGAGTAAAAAAATAACAATTATTGGTGGTGGAAACCTGGGTACGGCAATTGCCGAAGGGCTTTTGAAAAGCAAATTCTCCGCTGCAAAGGATATTATTGTAACCAAACGAAATACCTCTACACTTGCTTTATTAGAACAGAGAAAAATAACTGTGATGGATAATAACAGCAATGCTGTTAAGCAAAGTGAACTTGTAATTTTAGCGGTGAAGCCATTCCAGGTCAAGGATGTTTTAGAAGGAATAAAAGATCAATTATCTCCCCGTCACATTTTAGTATCGGTAGTTACCGGTATCCTGATTTCGGAAATACAGGAAGTTATAATATTAAAATTACCACTTTTCAGGGCGATGCCAAATACCGCCATCGCAATAAGCGAGAGCATGACTTGTTTAAGTCATGCTAATGCAGACAAATCTGATATCAGTTATGTACACGAGTTATTTTCAACATTAGGTAAGGTTGTCACTATAGATGAAAAGTTAATGAATGCTGCAACGGTTCTTGGTGCTTGTGGAACTGCCTTTGCCTTGCGGTATATAAGGGCCAATATTCAGGGTGGTATTGAAATTGGATTTGATGCACTTACAGCCAGTCTGATCGCGGCGCAAACTGTAAAAGGAGCAGCTGAATTGTTGCTTCAGAAAGGTACTCATCCCGAACAGGAAATTGATAAAGTGACAACTCCAAAAGGCTGCACTATAGCCGGATTAAATGAAATGGAACACCAGGGTTTTAGTTCTTCTCTTATCAAAGGAATTTCCACCAGCTATAAAAAAATTTCACTCGATTAAAAATAAAAATTGATGCAATGCTATGAATTATAGATATTAAATATAACTAATGCGTAATCACTAGCCATAAGTTTTTATTTTTTTTTAATCCTCAATATTTACAGATTTTAGATTGTCTGTTGATTATAATAACTTTTAAAACAACATTTGGGGAGTATTATTATTTTTTATACTTTTAATTAAATCAATATCAGATAAGTATGAAAAATAGCCGTGCTCAATACATTCTGATTCTCGAGATAGTCATAATTTGTATATTTCATACAGTAAAAATCATCAATTCCGGAAATCATTCTTCTAATGATTATAAAGGGAAGTTTTCCCTGCTAAAAAATCTTCACTCTTTTAACAATATCAAAGTTAACCCTGTTGAGAAATAGCTTGGCGCAATAGGTGTTGTACTGTTACCGGAGTATAATATACCTGGTGACGTATATTTTATATTATAGCTTTGCGCTAACATTAAGTTGATTATATATTTAATGCTGTGAACGGCTTAATCTTATCTCCCATATTCCGGCTCAATTGATCAAAGTCATTATTATCGAACTTTCCAGACTTTAATATTTTGTTTTGAAAGTGCTAAATAAAAATATGTACTTTTACATGACCTCCCGGAATTTCTCGTCCAGTTATTTTCCGCAGGGTCACACAGGGAAGGGTAATCATTCAATATATTTTTTTAATATTTATTACAGGTTATTTTGTACCTGTTATATTGTTATAAAAATATTTACCGGGCATTGCGAAGCCCGGTAAACTGCGGATATCTTTAAATATTACAATATTGTTTCTAATTAATTAATAACCATAAATCATGGCTAAGTACATTTTTGTTACTGGTGGTGTAACATCTTCTTTAGGCAAAGGGATTATTGCAGCTTCGCTTGCAAAATTATTGCAGGCCAGGGGACTGAATGTAACCATTCAAAAATTTGATCCTTATATCAACGTTGATCCTGGAACGTTAAATCCTTACGAACACGGTGAATGTTATGTAACGGATGATGGTGCTGAAACGGATCTTGACTTAGGCCATTACGAACGCTTTTTAAGTACAGCTACTTCTCAGGCAAATAACGTTACTACCGGAAGAATTTATCAAACAGTAATCAATAAAGAAAGAGAAGGAGCTTATCTGGGCAAAACGGTACAAGTAATTCCTCATATTACGGATGAGATAAAAAGACGAATGCAGTTACTTGGTAAGAAAGGATTCGATATAGTAATTACGGAGATAGGCGGCACTGTAGGTGATATAGAAAGCTTACCATTTATTGAAGCGGTTCGTCAGTTACAATGGGAGTTGCCGGAAGAGGATTGTCTTGTTGTACATCTTACCCTTATACCTTACCTGAAAGCAGCGAAGGAATTGAAAACCAAGCCTACACAGCATAGTGTTAGGATGTTAAGCCAGGAAGGTGTGCATCCTGATATTCTGGTATGCAGAACTGAAGCGCCACTTTCAACAGAAATCCGAAAAAAAATTGCGCTGTTCTGTAACGTTAAATTGGAAGCAGTTATAGAAGCTGCTGATGCATCAACCATTTATGAAGTTCCTCTTTCCATGATGCATGAGAAACTTGATCTTATCTGTTTAAAAAAATTAGATATTAAAACTTTTAATGATCCTGAATTAGGTAAATGGAAAGAATTTCTTGAGAAATTAAAATACCCCAAGAGCAGGGTAACTATCGGCCTCATCGGTAAATACATTGAATTACAGGATGCTTATAAATCTATATTGGAGTCGTTCATACATGCAGGTGCAATGAATGAATGTAAGGTTCAGGTAGTGAATATACATAGTGAATATATCACAGACGAAAATGTAGCCGAGAAATTAGATTGCCTCGATGGGTTATTAGTAGCTCCCGGGTTTGGTCGACGGGGTATTGAAGGAAAAATTATTGCAGTAAAATATGCCCGTGAAAACGGATTGCCCTTTTTCGGAATTTGTTTAGGAATGCAGATGGCAGTTATTGAATTTGCAAGGAATGTACTTCATCTTCAAAATGCTCATTCTACCGAAATGGACGCGCAAACGCCCAATCCAGTTATAGATCTGATGGAAGAACAAAAGAAAATCTCTGTAAAAGGAGGCACCATGCGTTTAGGAGCTTATCCTTGTAAAATAAAGTCCGGCACCCTGGCTTACTCGGTTTATGAAAATGATGAAATTAGTGAGCGCCACAGGCATCGCTGGGAATTTAACAATGCCTACCTTGAACAATGTGAAAATGCCGGATTGATTGCGAGTGGAAAAAACCAGGATACCAAGCTGGTAGAAATTATCGAATTAGTCAATCATCCATTTTTTATTGGTGTTCAATATCATCCTGAATTAAAAAGTACTGTAGAAAATCCCCATCCTTTATTCGTTCATTTTGTAAAAGCGTCAAAGGAATTTGCTGATCGGAAAGACTCAGTTAGAAACCCTTTGTTACAAAGTGAAATGATCTGATATAATGCAGCCTCAAAACCGCAGTAGCACTAAATCATCGGAATAAATAAATGCCAGGCACTGCGGCTAACTTAACTACCATTCCCACACTTTCCCCTCAAATCCCTATCTTTGCCCTCTTAAAATTTTTATAATGGGAATGGATCGTAATACTGTGATTGGATTTGTGTTGTTGGCTATACTATTATTTTTATATTTATTCATATCCAGTAAGAATAGTCAGGAACTAACAAAGCAAAGAAAAGTGTATGATGATTCCATAGCGCTTGTAAATTCAGCAAAAAAATCAAGTCTCCCTGCTTCAACTGATACTTTAAAGACAGTTGTTAAAGATACTGCAGGCTTTAAAAAAGCTTTATACGGTTTTGAAAAATTCGAGACGGTTGAAAATAACCTGGTTAGAGTTATTTTTTCAAACAAGGGAGGAAGGGCTGCATCCATCTTTTTAAAAAATTATCACTCTTATGACAGCACACCTGTGCAGTTGATGGGTACTGAAGACAAAATTTCATATACTGTAAATACTGGCCCGAATCAAACCGCTCAGGTTAACGACCTTTTTTTTTCAACAGCTTCGGTTATTAAATCTCCAAACGGTGATCAGACTATTTCTTATCAACTCACCGGACCGGATGGAGAAATTCTTACACATCAATATATAATTCATACGGATGATTACGCTATTGACTGGAACATCCAGGCTAATGGAGCAGGTAAATTATTTAGCCAGAGCAATCTTAATATTAACTGGCATGCGCAACCCGTGCAGCATGAGAAGTATGCAATGATCGAAAGACAGGCTACCAATACCAACATTTGTTTTTCAGAGAACAATGAATTTGATTACATTTCTTCCAAAACGGAGAAAAAGTTTGAAAAGCCCATCCAATGGGTATCTGTATCACAACAATTTTTCAGCACAGTATTAAGAGCTAAAAATAGCTTCAGCTCAGGAGAAGTCCATTGGGTCAGAGAAACAGCGGATAGTTCTCACCTGATAGCAAATGTTGATGGAAATTTTCAGGCAAAATTTCCTGCCGGTGCTTCCGCAGTCATTCCACTTCAGTTGTACTACGGTCCCAACGATTTTAATATTTTGAAAAAGCAGGCTCCTGCTATGGACCATATCGTGAACCTGGGACGGGACATGTATTCATTTGTAAGGCCGGTGAATATTTATATTATTATGCCGGTCTTTAATTTTTTCAAAAATTTTATCGGTAGCTACGGTCTTGTGATCATGTTGTTGACATTATTTATACGATTACTAACATCTCCTCTCATCTATAAAAGTTACCTGAGCGGGGCCAAAATGAAAGTTTTACGCCCGGAAATGGATTCCTTAAAAAAGAAACATGGTGCTGATCAGCAGGCTTATGGTATGGATCAGATGAAATTATTCCGGGAGGCTGGCGTTAATCCGCTAGGGGGCTGCATTCCAGCATTACTACAAATTCCTATCTTCTTTGCTTTATACAGTTTTTTTAATTCAAACATTGTATTGAGAGGGGAATCTTTTTTATGGGCGAAGGATTTATCAGTATATGATTCAATCGTTAATCTTGGTTTTAGTATTCCCTTTTATGGAAACCATGTAAGTTTATTTACTTTACTGGCAGTAGCAACAAGTTTCCTTATCAGCTTATATGGTATGAGTAATGCTCCGGATCAGAATAATCCGGCATTAAAATATATGCCTTATATTTTTCCGGTTTTGTTACTTGGGTTTTTTAATAAATTGCCATCAGCACTAACTTGGTATTATACGGTTTCAAATGTGATTACACTGGTAATGCAGTTTGTAATTCAAACTTATATAATAAATCATGATAAAATTCTTGCCAAGATAGAAGAGACCAGAAAAAAGCCTAAAAGTAAATCAAAATGGCAGGAAAGGATGGAACAAATGCAGGCGGGGCAGCAAAAGTTACCACAGGCAAAAAAGAGTCCAGGTAAATAGCTCTTTTTTAGTTTAATAATATCGCATTATTCCCGGAACTTACTCAGCCAATAATTCCTAATACAACGTATTGCATGTTATTCAGCGTCTATGGATAACATCGCATAATATTCCAGTAATGAAAAAGTCACGAATAATAATTTATCTTTTATTTTTTTGTAATTATTCTATTGCCATTGCGCAAAAGAAAGTTTCTGAAATGTCATTGGTTTATGAAGCATCTATCACTACCGGTAGTAAAGAACCTAAACTTGCTGATGCTTTTGACGGCGCTACAACTACTGTTTATATTAAAGGGACCATGAGCCGTTCGGAAATGGTTAGCGCTCTGGCTTCTTTTACAACCATTCATGATGCTACTAACGGCTCCTCTGTAATTTTACAAGAAGTAAGCGGACAAAAATTATTAATAAGAATGTCTGCAGAAAACTGGAAGGACAAAAATAAAAAATATGAAGGCATTACATTCGCCAATACCGAAGAAACAAAAACTATTGCAGGATATAAGTGCGTGAAGGCCTTAGCTAAAATGAGAGATGGCGCCACCTTCTCCGTTTATTACACTAATGAAATTATACCTGACAACATAGAGTACAATTATCAATTTAAAAACCTGGAAGGTTTGCCACTAGAATATGAATTAACACAGGGAAGTCTTACGATTAAATATTCAGTTTCTAAAATCAATTTAAATCCTGTTCCTGCCTCAAAATTTGATATTCCAAAAACCGGGTATAGGGAACTTAATTATGACGAAAGCCGTAAATTAGGTATCGGGCAGTAAATAAAAATAACATTTAATGGAATACAGTTACTTACACAATTTAATTTTCAACTGGAGGAGTTGAAGATTAGATTTTCCAGCAATATTTTCTGGTTTTAAAGAAATCTTATATTTATTGGAAATAATATAAGTTGCGTTTCCTTTTTGATAAGTAACAATTGAATTATAAGAAACAAATTCTGAAGTTTTTTCCCGTCTGAGTGTCAGGCTACCATGGTAGTTAAAGCCATCTCTTAAATTTATCCCACGGGAAGTTATAAGGGGGGCGAAGCCAGATTGAATAGAATTTTTCCTAGATTTATTTTTATCACCACCAATACTGGCAAATGCATAAAATGTAAACCCTAACAGCAAGGCGCTAATAGATAACTTCCTAAAATCAAACTGTTTAATACTACTTGAAACTAACATCTTACACAAATGTAATCAAAAAGAATGCTAATTAACAATGAGTTCCGTTTTTCTTAAATTTTCCTTAACGAAATAGATGGAAGACCTTTTGATTGCGGCTATTTTTGAAGAAAAGAAGTTTTGAATACCGCCTTAATATTAAATATTACTTAATTTGCGCTAATACTAATATGAAAGAAAATCCTTACCACCAAGACAAGGAAGAGATGAAGGAACTACTTTATCAGTATCACCAGTTAAAAGCTGGTCGAAGTCATTCTTTTCTTGATGAGGATTCTTTTGAAAGGATTATCGACTATTTTGATGATGCTGAAGATTTAGCACAGGCTCTGGAGGCGGTGGAATTCGCCGCAGAACGTTATCCTTATTCTTCAATAATTCAATTAAAAAAAGCTGATCTTTTAATTGCTGCAAGGAGATATGCCGATGCTTTATATACACTTGATCAGGCCGAATTACTTGACAGCCATGATATTAACCTTTACATTTTAAAGACAGATGCTTACCTGGCGCTTGATCAGCAGGAAAAAGCAGTAGAGCTGCTTGAAAGTGCATTAAATCTTTTTGAAAGTAAGGAAAGAATAGAATTGTTATTTGAGCTGGCCGATGTTTACGATGATTACGAAGAATTCGATAAAATTTTTGATTGTTTAAAATTAATTCTTGAATTGGATCCTAAAAACGAAGAGGCTTTATATAAAATTTGTTTTTGGACGGATTTTACAAAAAGAAATGAAGAAAGTATCCTTCTGCACCAGGTTATTATTGATGAACATCCTTATAATGAATTAGCATGGTTTAACCTGGCAGCTGCTTATCAGGGAATAAAACTATACGAAAAATCTATTGACGCTTATCAGTACGCCGTTGTAATTGATGAAAAGTTTGATTACGCATATCGTAATATGGGAGATGCTTTCATAAGGTTGCGCAGGTTTAAGGAAGCAATTGAAGTGCTGGAAAAAGTATTGGAACTTTCAAGACCGGAGGATGTAATTTTTGAAGCAATTGGTCATTGCTACGGCAAGTTGAAGAATTATGCACAAGCCCGGTTTTACTATCGTAAAGCCTCTCATTTAAGTCCTGATGATAGTAAATTATATTATAAGATTGCCTCTACTTATATAAAGGAACGGCTATGGGGACAAGCTGTTAAACAATTGGAGTCTGCCTTGCAGATTCATCGTATGCAACCCGATTACAACCTGGCTATGGGTGAATGTAAAATGCAATTGGGTATTATAAAGGATGCGATTCAACACTTTACAAACGTTGTTCGATCAAGGCCTAAAAATGTTGCTGGTTGGGAGGCATTGATTCGCTGTCTGTATAATGTAGCTTATTATGAAGAAGCGCTTGAACAGGTATTTGCAGCGATCAGGTTAACTGACGGCAAAGCGTTATTCATATATTATTTAAGTGCTGTATATTTTGCTATGGCTAAACCAAAAGAAGGTCTGTTACAACTGCAACGGGCCATTATTAAATCTCCGAAAAATCTTAAAAAGTTTATCAGATTAAATCCATCTATACTTCAAAATCAACTTGTTGTCGATCTGATTGCTGGTTTCAAGCGCAATCGTTCCATCTGAAGATCTTGTATATTCCCGGTTAAAAATTCATCTGTTTATATTTAAGTAACTGTTTACTATTTTTGCGCCTCTTACATTTTATAGAAAGGCACATTTAAACTATAGCAATAAAATGAATTTTTATCTCTCACAAATTCCTGAAAGAAACCCGAAACCTCGCGCCCATGGCATTACTATGGTAATGGATAAAGGGTTAAGTATTGATGAAGCGAAGAATTTCATGAGTGGTGCCCACCCTCACGTAGATATTGTAAAATTAGGTTTCGGCACTTCTTACGTGACGCCGGATCTAAGAAAAAAATTAGAAGTTTACCGGTCATATGATATTCCTGTTTATTTTGGGGGTACCTTATTTGAAGCATTCCTCATCCGGAACCAGTTTGAAGATTATATCAATGTTTGCAAAGAATTTGGTATTTATTATATTGAAGTAAGTGATGGCTCTATAACAATACCTCATACAGAAAAGTGCGGTTATATAGAAAAACTAACCAAGTATGGTACGGTATTAAGTGAAGTAGGAAGCAAAGATGCCGCACACATTATTCCTCCTTACAAGTGGATAGAATTAATGAAAGCTGAATTGCTGGCAGGTGCGACCTATGTAATTGCCGAAGCGAGAGAGGCCGGCAATGTTGGAATTTACCGTGGAAGCGGCGAAGTGCGCGAAGGCCTGGTACAGGAAATACTTACCCAGATACCGGAAGAAAAAATTATTTGGGAAGCGCCGCAAAAAGCCCAGCAACTATATTTTATAGAACTGATTGGTTGTAATGTAAATCTTGGCAACATAGCGCCTTCGGAAATGATAGCTTTAGAAGCCATGCGCATTGGACTAAGGGGTGATACATTTGATCTTTATCTTAATAAAGAAGCGTTAATATGAGGACTTTTGGACTGATAGGATATCCCCTAAGCCATTCCTTTTCAAAAAAATTTTTTGGTGAAAAATTTTTGAAAGAAGGTATAACTGACTGTTCTTACGAAAATTTTTCACTTCCTTCCATACAGAACTTTGATCAGCTAATTGCGGAAACACCCTTTGAAGGGTTGAATGTTACCATTCCTTATAAACAGCTTGTGATCCCTTACCTCGATTTTATAAACGAAATAGTAGCTAAGACCGGAGCGTGTAACTGTATAAGCTTTAAAAAAGGTAAACTGACCGGTTATAACACAGATACTATCGGATTTGAACAATCATTAAAAAAACACCTTCTCCCTCAACATACAAAAGCCCTTATACTTGGTACCGGCGGAGCGGCGAAAGCTATTATATATGTAATGGAAAAGCTACAAATTAATTATATATCAGTCACCCGAAAAGTAGGCAATACAAAGAATAATTTAATTACTTATGAAGCGATTACTGACGACCTGATAAAATCGCATACCCTTATAATAAACACAACGCCATTAGGAATGTATCCTGAAGTGAATACTGCCCCACCCATAAATTACAACCTTCTCACAAATTCACATTACCTATTTGATCTGGTTTATAATCCTGAAATGACTCTATTTTTAAAGAAAGGAAAATATAGAGGCGCAATTATCCAGAATGGTTTTGAAATGCTGATAATACAAGCCTTAGAAAGCTGGAAAATATGGAATAACGATGAAGATAAGGGCAAAAGTTTATTGAATCTTACGGGCCATTAATTTCAATTTTACCTCTTCAGGTAGTACTGCAATCTTTCTATTTTTGTAATCATAAGATACCATGCCGGTCTTTGCAGTAGCAATGAGTATATTGTTGTCGACCGCATCGGTTTCAATTTTGTAATATAAGTCAAAAGTAACATTTGTAAAATCGCCGGCAGCTACTGACACCTTAATATCGGCTCCATAAAATAGTTGCTTTTTGAAATCAATCAGGACGTAACTCATTATCAAACCCACTCCACCGATTTCAAGTTCACTATAACCATTCTTATCAAGATATTGCACCCTAGCTTCGTGAAGTAATGACAAAATAGTGTCATTACCTACATGTCCGCCATAGTTTATATCTGTTATACGAATTGGAATAATAGTGCAGAAAGAATATATAGCCGGTAAATCAATTTTTATTCGTGGCATAGAGGATATTATCTAGAAATATAAGGCAAACAGTCGGTACTCCTGACCATCATCTATCCTTCATCAAAAGATCTTTGAAATCCAGTATGTCCATGAAATTGGTTGAAGAAGGTACAAATGAAGTATTGATAATCTGGTTCCGCCAATCCTGAAATCGGGATTTCCAAATCAGGCTTTCCATAAAATTTTTATCGAAGTAGCTGTCCACTTCATCAATATCACTGTCATCATTTATAAAAAGCAGCATGTGCAGGAACTTTGAAGAAATTTTTGTTTGCTGTCCGTTAGGTCCGGTTATACTAATATATTTCGATCCTGGATTGTTTATGATTTCTGTATTCTGAATAATTTCACCGTTCGCACTACGAATTGGTTTTGCGGTGATCATAAAACCAAATTCAGTACCTGACAAAAGAGAACGCTCAACTTTTGTATTTTGTAATACTTTATTATCTATCGGATAATTTTTATTTGTCTTTGCAATTATGCCGCCGGATGGTTTCATATTTCCACCAGGTTTCTGTTCCCTGAATAAGGGTAACGGTGCTGTAAGTGTCGGTTCCGGCTGAGTTTTGTTATTGTTTGTATTGGGAAACCGGCTGATCATCAACCTGTTTTTTAAAACAGTTGAGCCGTTAAAATAATAAACACCCGCTACAATAGTCGCTAACATAGCAGCAACCATCATCATTACCGGCAGAAATTTCTTCTTTAATTTTTTATCAGCAGAATAGGCGGTTAATATGCTGTCTTCTTGAAGGGAGGAAAGTATTACGCTCAAGACTTCGGCAGGAGGCACTACTTCGTAATCGAATAACCTATTTGAGACTGCCAGCGATTCCCTAGTTATTGAAAGTTCCGCGGCAATGTAATCCCAGGCGGCCTGTGGCGGCTGGACCTCAAAACTGGTTAATTTATTTTTATATGATTTTATCATTATTCCTGATAAGTGAATTACGCTTTTCATCTAAAAATTGTTCTACTTTCTTCTTCAATATTCCTTTTGCTCTTGCCAACTGAGATTTACTTGTACCTTCACTAATATTTAACATGATGCCAATCTCTTTATGCGAAAATCCTTCAATAGTATACAAATTAAAAACGGTGCGGTAACCCGGTGAAAGTTCTTGTACCAGTTTTATAATATCTTTCTCAGCAAGTTTATCTAATGCATTGAGACCACCGTCTTCGACCATCAAATCTTCCCTTTCCGTGATGCTGAATACATTTGTTTTCTTTCTGTAATATTCAATAGAAGTATTTACAAATATTCTTCTTATCCAGCCTTCAAACGAACCTTCTCCCCTAAAACGATTTAGATTTCTAAAAATTTTTATAAATCCTTCCTGTAGTAGATCTTGTGCATTTTCGGCATTATTAGCATAACGCAGACATACAGCATACATTTTAGGAGCAAAACGATTGTATAATTCTTTTTGAGTTTTACTATCTCCCTTCAGACATCCTTGTATCAAGTCGGCTTCGCTGATGTTATGGTTGCTTAATATACTCACTATTAGGTTTTATATGCGCTTTTGATTGTCGGTTATCATGTGTTGCAAAAATTTAACCATATTGTCAGTGGCTTTCTTACGATGGCTAAACAATCCTTTTTCTCCTAATGTCATTTCACCAAAAGTTTTATCGCTTCCCAAAGGGACGAATACTGCATCATAGCCGAAGCCGTTTGATCCTATGAGGTGATAAGCGATGCTCCCTTTACATATTCCTTCAAATAAAAATTCCCTTTCAATCAGCCTCAGTGATATAACCGTTCTGAACCGGGCGCTACGATCTACAACCTCAATAAGCTTATAAAGTAATTTTTCAGTGTTATTATTAAACTGCTTGTCTTCATCTGAATACCTTGCGCTTCTAACGCCGGGCTCGCCATGCAGAGCTGTGACTTCGAGGCCTGTATCTTCGCTAAAACAATTTTTACCGGTTAACTTGAAAATTGTATTCGACTTTTCAGAAGCATTTGCCTCCAGCGTATCGTGCGGCTCAGGAATCTCTATATTGATACCAGCTTGTTTAAGAGTAATAATACTTACAAAATTTCCTATAGCAGCCTGAATTTCAGCGGTTTTATCGTTGTTATTACTGGCGAAAATCAGTTCGAACATGTTTGTAGATTATTATCTTGTTACTTAAAAGAGAAGATCAAAAATTAAAGTCGGAAAAACTGCTGCAGACTAACCCAGAATTGATTCTTTAAATCTTTACTTTCTTTGGTGGGCAGGTCTAGTTTGTCCAGAGATGGCGACGTAAAAATTGTTATGCCGTCTGCATGCACAGGGATGAAAATAGTAGCTGTTATATTGTTTAGAATAGGAGAAATACAGTCTCCAAAAATCAGTATTGACCTGATATTTAGCTTATTGATATCTGATTCATTAGCTTGTTGTCTGGCTGTATTTATAATTGCGATGTCTTCAAGTTTTAAATTGCAGGCCTTTAATATTCTATTCAAGAAATCAAGTTGTTTATCAGGCAAATGTTCATTGGCGGGGTAATGAACAAGCAGAAGGATATTTTTTAGATTTCCCCCAAGAAATTGCAGTGAATCTTTTTGATGAGATCCAATACCACCTTTGGCAATGCTTATTCTGCTTTCTATAGTAATCAATTCAACAAGATTGTTTTTATATAGATCTGCGATAATACTTTTTGGCAAAAAAATATTTTCAAAACCCATAAGCGTATTTTATTAAGTTAATTTAAAGTTTTTAAAATTAATAACTAACAACTGTTAGTTAAAACAAGCTGCCTATTTTGCTGCCAAAAATATTGTTTGTTTCTTTACATTAAATTTATAGTTTATTATGGTTGCTACTAATCAGATAAGTGTTACCAGGGCTGAACAAAGTAAACTTCAGGACACTTTATTAGAAAAATTATCTTTTGGAAAATTTTTTTCCGACCATATGCTGGAAGCAGACTATGAGAACGGCGAGTGGAAAAATGTAGAAATTAAACCTTACCAACCATTGCTGTTAAGTCCATCCTTGGCTGCTCTGCATTATGGCCAGGCTATATTTGAAGGTATCAAAGCTTATAAAGATAAAGAAGGTAATGCGAAAATTTTTCGACCACACGATAATTTTCGCCGTTTTAATATCTCTGCTGAAAGAATGGAAATGCCTGCTGTTCCTGAAGAAATTTTTATAGAAGGAATGCGTCAGTTGGTGGAACTTGATAAAAGCTGGATTCCTGCAAAAGAAAATCATTCTTTGTACATCCGTCCTTTTATGTTTAGTTCGGATGAAGTGATAGGTGTTAAACCTTCAGATCATTATAAATTTTTAATTATTCTTAGTCCCACAGGTCCATACTATGCAACTCCCATGCGAATTCATGTTGAAGAAAATTATACCAGAGCAGCTCCGGGTGGCATAGGATATGCTAAAGCCGCCGGCAATTATGGTGCTAGCATGCTTCCGACAGCTGAAGCGAGAAGAAATGGATACGACCAGATATTATGGACGGACGCCTTTGAGCATAAGTATGTTCAGGAAATTGGTACTATGAACGTATTTTTTATTATCGAAAATAAGGCAGTAACCCCTGATCTTGAAAACGGTACTATACTTGACGGAGTAACGCGAAGCAGTGCAATCACAATTTTAAATGAGATGGGGCTTACAACAGAAGAAAGAAGTATCAGTATTGATGAAGTGATGGAAGCACACAGAGCAGGAATATTACAGGAAGTCTTTGGTACAGGCACCGCGGCTACAATTTCTCTTATTAAAGAATTAAGGTACAAAGATTACATCATGAATTTCAAAGTAGAAAACTGGAAGATCGCTACAGCACTAAAGAAAAAGTTAGATGATATCAGGGAAGGAAGGGTGGAAGACAGGTTTGGCTGGATGTGGAAGGTTTAGTTATAATATACGAAAAGCATCGTTTAATCTAAAAATAGCTGCCGTTATGACAATCATTAACACCTTTAAAAGTTGCTATCTGCGATAAGCTATTAGTTAGGAATTCTAAAAGTTATCGACTTTCCTTCTTATAGCTAATGCTGATTTGCGATAACAAAAATGTCAATTTAGGGTTAACGTGACTTTAGCCTAAAAATCAATTTTAAAACTTTCTGTATTTTTTTTCTTTTTGTTTTCGTATTTCGACTGCTTACCATACCTTTGCCGTCCAAAATAAAAGGGTTAGAATGCCTACAATACAGCAATTAGTTCGTAAAGGAAGAGAAATTATCAGAGCAAAGAGCAAATCAAGAGCTCTAGATTCATGTCCTCAAAGACGTGGAGTTTGTACCCGTGTTTATACCACAACTCCTAAAAAGCCAAACTCTGCCTTACGTAAGGTGGCTAAGGTTCGTCTTACCAATAAAATTGAAGTTATCGCCTATATTCCGGGAGAAGGTCATAATCTGCAGGAACACTCGATTGTGTTAATACGCGGTGGACGTGTTAAGGATCTGCCAGGTGTACGTTATCATATAGTTCGTGGCAGCCTTGATACCGCAGGTGTTAAAGACAGGAAAAAAAGCAGGTCTAAATACGGTACTAAAAGAGAAAAAGCAGGTGCAAAAGCCCCGGTCAAAAAATAATACTTTTTCTATATTGCCTTGTCATCAAATTAGAACATTTTAAAGGATTAATTAATAAACAGCGATACTATGAGGAAAGCTCAAGCTAAAAAATTGCCTCTGGCACCAGATGCTAAATACAATGACAAACTGGTTACTAGGTTTGTAAATAACATTATGTGGCAGGGTAAAAAAAGTGGCGCGTTCAGTATATTTTATGATGCATTGGATAAAGTTTCCAAACAGACTAATGAAGATGGATATGAGATCTGGAGAAGGGCCTTGTCAAATGTAACTCCTGCGGTAGAAGTGCGCAGCCGCAGAATTGGTGGGGCAACATTCCAAATACCTGCAGAAGTTCGTCCAGATAGAAAAGTTTCGCTAAGTATTAAATGGCTTGTTCGTTTTAGCAGGGAAAGAAATGGAAGAAGCATGGCTGATAAATTGGCTAATGAAATCGTTGCCGCCAGTAAAGGGGAAGGCGGAGCATTTAAAAAGAAAGAAGATACCCATAGGATGGCTGAAGCTAATAAAGCTTTTTCTCATTTTAGAATATAACGGTACAACATATTATATAGAGCCACCTTTTCGGGGTGGCTTTTTTCGTGCCATTTCAATTTCTCTTATGGTTTATTATATTTTGCAAAGGCCTCATCACCACCTTCTATAAACAAAATATCCGCTATCAGGCGGATATTTTGTTTATAGAAGGTGGTGATGAATTATTAATTAAAGCTCTTTAATTTTTACATTTTTAAACCATACCATACTTCCATGGGATTGCAGAGCTATTCTTCCTTTGGTGGTCTTGGCAAAGCCAGGCATAGATTTGAACTTACTTCCGGCAACCAGGGAGTTCCAATTATCATCCCACATAGTAGTTGAAACAATATGAGTACCATTCAGGTAAAGATCCAACTTACCATGATTTAGTATTATCTGAGCTTCATTGAATTGCTCAAGCGGACGGACTGTTTCCTTCGAAACGGGTATCAGGTCATACAGATCGCCCGCCCGATGCTTGGGATTTTTAGCGTCCCCATGCCCATTGTTATCAATAATCTGCATTTCAGGGCCGGTAAAATAAGTTTGGTGATATTTTGCAGTATCCTCATTTACATCGAACAAAAGACCACTATTACCTTTCGGAGCTATTCTCCATTCATATTTAAGATCGAAATTCTCATATTCTTTATCGGTTACCAGGTCTCGATCGTGAAGTTTTCTTTCATCCAGGGTATCATAATAAATACTTCCGTCAGTAACTTTCCATGATGGCCCTGGCGCCGGGCGGCCATAGCTATGCCATCCCGCCGTACTTTTCCCGTCAAACAGTAATTTCCATCCATCTTTCTTCTCTTTACCGGTTAAATTATTAGCTGAAGCTGTTGAAGGAGAGCCGGATGCAACACCTGAATTTTGGCTAAACCCTTCTAGGAAAAAAATTGTGATACACGTTAAAAGCAAAAAGCCATTTTTCATTATTTATTTTTTAATAATAGTATATACTTAATCATTTTTGAAGCATCTTCCGTGGAAAGTGCAGAATGCGGAGGCATTGCTACAGGTCCCCATACTCCGGTGCCACCTTTAATAACCTTATTCGCCAGCATATTGATTGTTTTGTCATCTGCAGTGTACTTGTTAGCGACGTCACGGTAAGCCGGGCCTATCAATTTTTCATCAATCTTATGACAAGTTAAACAATCACTTTTGGCAATTAATTCGAGACCTGCTGAGTAATCAGGATTTTCGGTTACATCTTTAACTGCCGGCACCGATTTTGGCGCATTAGTGATTGAAGCACTATCTGAACTTTTCGCTGCACCTGTATCCTGATTTCCACATGCATATACCATCAACGAAATAGAAATAACTACGATCATTTTTTTCATATCAAAAATTTTTATTGAAAATTAGAATGTCAAATCTCCGAAACTATTTTAATCCAACCCTAAAATAGTACGATTAAATTTTTCGTCTGATCCTGTTCCGGCAAAATCATCAAATGCTTTTTCTGTTACCCGGATGATATGATCTTTGATAAAAGGAGCCCCTTCTTTGGCGCCATCTTCAGGATGTTTTATACAACATTCCCATTCCAGTACGGCCCATCCCATAAAATCGTATGCAGTCAGTTTACTGAAGATCGATTTAAAATCTGCCTGGCCATCACCGAGGGAACGAAATCTTCCCGCTCTGTTTATCCAGCTTTGATACCCGCCATAAACACCCTGCTTACCTGTTGGATTAAACTCGGCATCTTTTACGTGGAACATTTTAATTCGTTGGTGATAGTAATCTATATAAGTGAGGTAATCCAGGCATTGAAGTACAAAATGACTGGGATCATACAATAAACAAGCTCTCTTGTGCTGGTTAACTTTATCGAGGAAAAGCTCGTATGTTTCACCGTCATGTAAATCTTCACCGGGATGTATTTCGTAACACACATCTACTCCGCTTTCATCAAAAGCATTTAGAATGGGGAGCCATCTTTTAGCAAGTTCTGTGAAACCTGTTTCTACTAAACCCGCAGGGCGCTGAGGCCAAGGATAAAAAGTGGGCCAGAGTAAAGCACCGCTAAACGTGCCATGTGCATTCAATCCCAGTTTGCGTGAAGCCTTCGCCGCATAAAGTAGTTGCTGAACAGCCCATTCTGTTCTGGCTTTTGGGTTGCCATGAACTTGTTTTGGTGCAAAGCCATCGTATGATGCATCGTACGCGGGATGGGTTGCAACAAGCTGACCTTGTAAATGGCTGCAAAGCTCTGTTATCTGTAGTCCACACTCGTTAACGATACCCTTTATTTCATCTGCATAAGTTTTACTTTCCGCGGCTTTCTGAAGGTCAATGCAGCGCTTGTCCCATGTTGGTATCTGTACTCCCTCGAAACCAAGACTTTTGGCCCATTGACATATGCTTTTTAAGTCATTGAATGGAGGCTGATCACCCATAAACTGAGCTAAAAATATACCGGGGCCTTTTATTGTTTGCATATAGATATGGTTTTGAAAGCTGATTGAATTAATTTATGTTTATTTTAAAGTGATGTCCTAAAAGTTACGGTAATTTTCAAACAACAAATTCAGTCCATTTTTCATTACCCTGACTGCTTTTTACAACATTATCAATAAATGCCATTCCACGAATTCCATCTTCTACTCCGGGAAAATCCAACCATTCTGCTTTTGGAATAAGTCCTTCCGATTTAGCGCCTACGCTAAAAGCAAAATTCCGATATAAGTTTGCAAATGCCTCAAGATAACCTTCGGGATGACCAGGAGGAGTTCGGCAATTTTGCTGAGCATAAGAACTCAGGTAACCGTTTCCGGCTCTTAAAATTTCTGTGGGTTTATCTATCCATTTTAATAACAGCGTATTGGCATCTTCTTGTTTCCATTCAAGACCGCCTTTTTCGCCATAAATGGAGATCCTGATATTATTTTCTTCACCTGCAGCTATCTGCGAGGCATACAGTAAACCGCTGGCGCCATTGTTAAATTTCAAAAGAACGCTGCCATCATCATCAAGTTGCCTTCCTTCCACTACAATGTTCAAGTCGGCGCAAAGTTTTGTTACCTGTAATCCGCTCACATACTCTGCCATATTAAAAGCGTGTGTGCCAATATCGCCCATACATCCTGCAATACCACTTTTCCCCGGATCAGTGCGCCAGGAGGCTTGTTTGTTATCACCTCCTTCCAGAAATTCACTTAGCCATCCCTGCGGATATGCGACATATACTTTCCTTATTTTACCAATCTTACCGGCAGCAACCAGTTGGCGTGCTTCCTTTATCATCGGATAACCCGTATAGGTATGCGTAAGGCAAAATAATTTTCCACTCGCCGTAATTATCTTTTTCAACTCCTTGGCTTCCTCTAAATTGAAAGTCATCGGTTTATCCAGAACAACGTGGAATCCATTTTCCAATGCCATTTTTGATGGTAAGAAGTGCAGGTGATTAGGAGTTACAATACTTACAAAATCCATCGATTTTCCTTCTGGTAAGGATTTTTCTTTAAGAATCATTTCTTCGTACGAACCATAAATCCTGTCGGCGTCGAGATGAAGCATTTCTCCGCTCAGTTTCGACTTCTCAGGATTACTGCTAAAAGCCCCGCAAACGATTTCAATTTCGCCATCCATCAATGCAGCAATGCGGTGCACCGCACCTATAAATGCATCCTTTCCTCCGCCAATCATACCCATCCTTAATTTTCTTTTCATAGTTGTCATTATTAGTTATTTTTTGTCAGGCAAATCATGAATATATTTTAAAAATAAAGTTACATGTACGTGATACATATTTTACATCAAACCGTCTTATGTTGCTTTCTAATGCCGGGTTTGTTCATTTGTGATGATAAATATATAAGAGAAATGTGAATTTATTAAACTGATATAATAAAACATTAGTAACTTTCCCTCCATCAACAGCGATATATGCCAGATAATAAAACAAGGAGAAGCGCCATTAAAAATATTTTAACCGGAACCGCCGCTTTGGGTGTTATCCCGAATATAGCTTTTGCTGGTGATAAAATCTCTAACTCTAAATCTACCAAATTGAAAGGAAATATCAATCATTCAGTATGCCGCTGGTGCTATAGCGCTATCCCAATTGAAGAGCTATGCCAGGCTGTGAAGAAATTGAATTTTAGTGCGATTGATCTTGTAGGTCCGAAAGACTGGGACATGCTAAAAAAGTATGGGATATTCTCTTCGATGTGCAACGGAGCCGAAATAAGCATACCACATGGCTGGAACGATAAGCAATATCATGCTACGCTTATAAAAAATTACACTGATATGATTCCATTGGTTGCCACTGCGGGTTATAAAAACTTAATATGTTTCAGCGGAAACAGGAATGGTATTTCAGATGAAGATGGCTTAAAAACCTGTGTTGAAGGCCTGAAACAAATTATGCCACTTGCGGAAAAAAATAAAGTAATAATTCAGATGGAACTTTTAAATAGTAAAGTTAATCACAAGGATTACATGTGCGACCGAAGCGCATGGGGTGTTGAATTATGCAAGCAACTCGGTTCTGAGAACTTTAAGCTCTTGTATGACATATACCACATGCAGATAGATGAAGGCGATGTTATAAGAACCATTCAAAATAATAATCAGTATTTCGGTCATTACCACACCGGCGGAGTTCCCGGTAGAAATGAAATTGATGAAACGCAGGAACTTTATTACCCGGCTATCATGAAAGCAATTTTAAAGACAGGATACAAAGGATATGTAGCCCAGGAGTTTATTCCAGCTAAGGAAGACAAAATAGCTTCTTTAAAAAATGGTGTTGAGATCTGTGATGTGTAGACTTGTTTAAAATTTCAACAGTAGTAAATTAATTAACCAGATTTTATTTAAAAAAAATGCAGCAATATGGCGGATAACACTTACGATGCTATTGTGATTGGCTCGGGAATCAGTGGCGGTTGGGCGGCAAAAGAACTAACAGAAAAAGGATTAAAGGTAATAATGCTCGAAAGAGGACGCGACATTGTGCATGTTAAAGATTATGTTGATGCCACAAAAAAGCCCTGGGAATTTCCTCACAGGGGAGTCGGACGCACCCGGCAAATGAAAAGTGATTACCCGGTACTCAAAAGAGATTATCCGCTAAACGAAGCAGGTCTCGACTATTGGGTAAACGAAAAAGAAAGTCCTTACGTGGAAGTTAAACCTTTTGACTGGTTCCGCGGGTATCATGTTGGTGGGCGTTCTCTTATGTGGGGACGACAAAGCTACAGGTTTAGTGACCTTGATTTTGAAGCAAATTTAAAAGATGGTATAGCAGTAGACTGGCCTATACGATATAAGGACATTGCCCCATGGTATAGCTACGCCGAAAAATTTGCCGGCATCAGCGGTACCAGGGATGGTCTGCCACAATTACCCGATGGTGAATATATGCCACCGATGGAGATGAACTGCGTTGAAAAAGATGTGGCTGCCAGGGTGAAAACGCATTACAAGAATGCCCGGACGATGATAATCGGCCGTACAGCAAATATTACCTTGCCTCATAATGGAAGGATAAACTGTCAGTACAGGAATAAATGCTCACTTGGTTGTCCATTTGGAGGTTATTTTAGTACCCAGTCAGCTACACTTCCTTATGCAGTGGCTACCGGTAATCTTACCTTGCGTCCTTTTTCAATTGTTACACAGATTCTTTACGATAAAGACAAAAAGAAAGCTAAAGGAGTTCAGATTGTTGATGCAGAGTCTAACAAAACATACGAGTTCTATTCTAAGATAGTATTTGTATGTGCGTCAGCTATGAACTCTACATGGGTTTTGATGAACTCGGCAACTGATGTGTGGCCTGATGGATTAGGCAGCAGTAGTGGCGAATTGGGGCATAATCTTATTGATCACCACTTTCGCGCCGGTGCTTCGGGTACTGCGGAAGGATTTGATGATAAATACTATTTTGGTCGTCGCGCCAATGGTATCTATGTTCCGAGGTATAGAAATTATAATGGTGAGAAGCGTGATTATATTCGTGGTTTTGGCTACCAGGGAGGTGCAAGCCGCAGTGGCTGGAGCCGTGAGGTTGCGGAGCTTAATATAGGGGCGGAATTAAAAGAAGCGCTTACCGAGCCGGGACCATGGAGCATGGGTCTTACAGGGTTTGGTGAAACATTGCCTTATCATGAAAATAAAATTTCTCTTGACAGGAAGGTAAAAGATAAATGGGGATTAAACGTATTAGCAATAGATGCGGAAATCAAAGACAATGAGAAAAAGATGCGTAAGGATATGATGGATGACGCGAAAGAAATGCTTGAAGCGGCAGGTATCAAAAATGTAACAACTCATGATCCAGGTTACGTGCTGGGAGCTGGAATCCATGAAATGGGTACTGCACGCATGGGGAAAGATCCAAAAACATCAGTGGTAAATAAAAATAATCAGGTGTGGGATGCTCCTAATGTTTTCGTTACCGATGGCGCTTTTATGACATCCGCTGCATGTGTTAATCCATCTCTTACTTATATGGCCATGACTGCCCGTGCAGCAGATTATGCTGTAAGTGAATTAAAAAAGCAAAATATTTAAGGTGCATTCCCAAAACATCTTACGGCGTATCGTTATAATTGACTACTGTTTTAAGTTAAATTTTTTTTATGAATAGAAGAGAAGCCATATCTGCAGTGTCCATCCTTTTGGGCGGGACAATTGTAGGAGCAGATTTATTTTTGTCAGGATGTAAAAGTCCGGATACTAAAGTCGGGGAGGAACTTACTTTCGATAAAGATAAGATCGCTTTTCTGGATGAGATAGGAGAGACGATTATACCGGCTACTAATACACCGGGAGCTAAAGCAGCTAAAATTGGCCAATATATGCAGGTTATAGTGAAAGATTGTTACGAAGAAAAAAATCAAAAGATTTTTATGGAAGGCCTTACTAAAATAAACGATGCTTCCAAGAAAAAATTTGATAAATCTTTTATGGAAGCTGATTTAAAACAACGGACAGCTCTATTGGTTGAGTTGGATAATGAGCAGAAAAAATATATGAAGAAAAAGAAACCCAACGAGTCATCACATTATTTCAGAATGTTGAAAGAACTGACATTACTTGGATATTTCACTTCTGAGATTGGTTGCACGCAGGCTTTAAGATATGTGGATGTACCTACTAAATATGAAGGTTGTGTACCTTATAAAAAAGGTGATAAAGCCTGGGCTTGATTAACTGATATTAAACTAAGCATACGTCAATACTTCTCATTTTCAGCAGTCATGTATTAATATTATGGTTAGATGCTCGCTTTAGCAATAAAGCTTTTTACAGAAATTTTTTTGTTGTCTTATAGTATCAAATGAATTTTTATTAAAGAGGCTATCATGTTATATGGTAGCCTCTTTAATTTCGCTAAACAAGATTGGATTATACTAATCAGGATCAGTTTTTTTATCGGTGTCGGGTTCTGTTATTTCAGTATTTGAGGAAGAATTTTCAGGCGCCGATATTGGCGTAGAGTCCCCTGAAGTTGTTGGTTCCTCTACCGGTGCGGGAACCGACTTTTTAGTTGACCTTTTTTTAGAAGCAGCTGGTTGCGGGACTATTTTTTTAGGAGCTGCTTTTTTAACCGCCACCTTTTTCGGAGGAGTTGCTTTTTTTGGAGCTGCCTTTTTCGGCGCAGCTTTCTTAGGCGCAGCCTTTTTCGGCGCAGCCTTTTTCGGCGCAGCTTTTTTTGCTACTGCCTTCTTTAAAGGAGAGGCTTTTTTTAGAGCTGCCTTTTTTGCAGCTACTTTTTTAGGCACTGCCTTCTTAGGAGCAACCTTTTTTGGTGCAGCTTTTGAAGGGCTATTCTTTTTAGGAGCACCTTTTTTAGCTGGCGATTTTTTACTTGCCATATTATTTCTGAATTTAATGGTTAGAAATTATAATTAAATTTACGTAAGCAATTTTTAATTACAAATATATTTTAATATAACAATGATTATATTTTGTTAGGCTCTAATCAAACCTCATAATCGAGGCTCAAAAAAGTTACAGGTAATACACTGCAAATCTATTACCAATGCTTGTTTTCGGGGTCATCTGTAATTATAAAATAATTATATACCTTTGCGCACCAATTTATAAGATTACCGGTAACTATTTATAATAGAATTAAAAAGTTAATAAATACCAATGCAGTAAGTACAGAATAAAAAGAACAATACAGGAGCATCGCTTTATTATCAGATGAAGAAGCTTTTAAAACAGTAAAAATAAATTGGTCATTAATACTAACAAATAATCAGGTCATGTCAGATTTAAGATATCAAAGGAACTTTGGAATTGCGGCTCATATAGACGCAGGTAAGACAACAACAACAGAACGTATTTTGTATTATACAGGTGTTAATCATAAAATTGGTGAAGTTCATGACGGAGCTGCGACAATGGACTGGATGGCACAGGAACAGGAAAGGGGTATCACCATCACCTCGGCAGCAACAACTTGCTTCTGGAATTTTCCAACAACACAGGGTCAAAAAAATGCAGATAGCAAGTTATATAAGTTCAACATCATCGATACTCCAGGACACGTGGATTTTACCGTTGAAGTAGAACGTTCTCTTAGGGTGCTGGATGGCTTACTAGCATTGTTTGATGCGGTTAGCGGTGTTGAACCGCAGAGCGAAACGGTTTGGCGTCAGGCAAACAAGTATAAAGTTCCACGTATTGGATTTGTAAATAAAATGGATCGCTCGGGTGCTGATTTCTTAAATGTAGTGAAACAGGTAAAAGAAATGCTTGGCGCCAGGGCTGTGCCATTGCAATTGCCTATTGGAGCTGAAGATCATTACGCAGGAGTTGTTGACCTTATCACTATGAAGGGAATAATATGGGATGATGAAACCCGGGGAATGACTTTTAAGGAAGTTCCTATTCCTGATGATATGGTGGAAGAAGTTAAGGAGTGGAGACAGCATCTCATCGAAGCTGTTGCGGATTATGATGAAAATCTCCTGGAAAAATTCTTCGATGATCCAAATACAATTACCGAAGATGAAATCCATAGTGCTATTAGAAAAGCAACCATAGATATATCCATCATCCCAATGATCTGCGGTTCATCCTTTAAAAATAAGGGAGTACAAACAGCATTAGATGCTATTATCAGATACCTGCCTGGCCCATTAGACATTGAACCGGTTAAGGGAACTAATCCTGATACAGGGGAAGAGATTACCCGTAAACCAGACGCCAAGGAACCATTTGCTGCACTGGCATTTAAAATTATGACTGATCCTTTCGTGGGGAGGCTTGCGTTTTTCCGTGCATATAGCGGCCACCTTGATTCGGGATCGTATGTGCTGAATACCCGGACAGGGAAAAACGAACGCATTTCCCGTATAATGCAGATGCACGCCAACAAGCAAAATCCGGTTGATTTTATTGAAGCCGGTGACATCGGAGCTGCTGTTGGTTTTAAAGACATTAAAACAGGAGATACGCTATGTAATGAGAATCATCCGATAGTACTAGAAATTATGACCTTTCCTGAACCTGTTATTTCGATTGCGGTTGAGCCTAAAACCCAGGTTGATGTGGATAAAATGGGTATGGCAATTGCCAAACTGGTTGAAGAAGATCCTACCTTGAAAGTTAAAACGGATGAAGAAACAGGTCAGACGATATTAAGCGGCATGGGTGAGTTGCACCTTGAAATTATTGTGGATAGGATGAAGCGGGAATTTAAGGTGGAAATTAACCAGGGTGCCCCGATGGTTGCTTATAAAGAAGCTTTTAAACAAACAATTGAGCACAGGGAAACGCTGAAGAAACAAACCGGCGGCCGAGGTAAGTATGCCGATATCGTATTTGATCTGGGACCTGCGGATGAAGAATTTTTGAAAGAAGGCAAGGGTTCGTATCAGTTTGTTAACGACTTGTTCGGAGGATCCATTCCCCGTGAGTTTGTACCGGCTATTCAAAAAGGCTTTGAATCATGTATGACTACTGGTGTTCTTGCAAGTTACCCTGTCGAAAACATGAAGATTCGTGTATTTGATGGTGGATTCCATGCAGTGGATTCTGATTCTATGTCATTTGAACTTTGCGCCAAGCAAGGTTTCCGTGAAGCTGCCAGGAAAGCGAAACCTGTATTGCTGGAACCGATAATGAAAATAGAAGTAATAACTCCTGACCAATATATGGGAGATGTTACAGGAGATTTAAATCGTCGTCGCGGCATGCTGGAAGGGATGGATAGTAAAGCGGGCGCCCAGGTTATTAAGGCTAAGGTGCCACTAAGTGAAATGTTTGGTTATGTTACCCAACTACGATCATTGTCATCCGGCCGGGCTACTTCTACTATGGAATTTAGCCATTATTCTCCTGCACCAAATAATATAGCGGAAGAAGTGGTAGCTAAAGTTAAAGGAAAAGGTCACGCATAAGTAATAAACTTGTTTTGATTTAAGCCCTGTCTGTCAGACAGGGCTTTTTTTGTAAATGTTTCCCTCACCTGCCAAAAATAATAAATATAGAATCTGAAGTACGAATAGGTGAAATGAGCTTCATAATCAATTTCACTTATTTTATATTAAATTTATATGGTGAAGCCTGCTAAAGAGTAAGGCAACCATTAAGATATTTAATTCGATTGTTAATGAACACAAAATCGCGACTTTGCTTCTAAGCCAGGAGATAGAAAATATTATTCATGGGTGCATAAAGCTGCAAAGAAATAGTCAGAAGCAATTCTATATTTACTTTTACGGCTATGCTATGTCTGTGTGTATGCGGTATGCTCATTCAGAAGATGATGCAATGGAAATAGCTAATGACGGATTTATAAAAATATTTAAAGAACTCGCATCTTTTAAAGCCAGGTATGAAGATGTAGAAGCATCTTTGAAAGGTTGGATGAAAAAAATAATGGTAAATACTTCTATCGATCATTTCAGGAAAAACCAAAAGTATCGATTGAACGTTTCTATAGACGACAAATTATACCACATTGAAGATCATGCAGAGACATCTGTTGACAAGCTTTCGTACGATGAGATTTATAAAGTGATTCAACAGTTATCTCCTGTTTACCGAACAGTGTTTAACCTGTATGTTATAGATGGGTTTAAGCATGAAGAAATAGCAAAACAACTTAAAATTTCAGTTGGAACTTCAAAGTCTAATCTGGCAAAAGCTAAAATAAATGTCAAAAAAATGATTCACGAACGACAGAAAAGCAGACATGGACAAACAGCAATTTGATAATATTGACAATCGTATCCGCCAGGCTGCTGATGAAATCTCCTTTTCATTTAA
>Ga0123338_10000345_pt1 | contig 48318 bp, 36 predicted proteins | sample grotaG_FD_89793 | JGI IMG/M metagenome (GOLD analysis project Ga0123338, IMG submission 89793) | Glacier valley bacterial and archeal communities from Borup Fiord, Nunavut, Canada, to study Microbial Dark Matter (Phase II) -... | ecosystem: Environmental > Aquatic > Freshwater > Ice > Glacier ... | reverse complement strand
GTAAAAGAAGTTATAACTTTGAATAATTCAGATGTAGAAAAGGTGATTTTTGACGAAAAGGATGCTAATGCAAACTATAGTGTGGGTTTGGGTAAATATGGTAGTGATTTAATTAACTTACTTAATATATCTGCCCTAGTATTAGAAAAAGAAACCAAAAATTAAAAAACGATAGCTGAGGTGTTTGTGGTGTCCAACATTGATTTGAACAAAATTGATAATATGCAGTTTGATGTACTTCGTGAAATAGGAAATATCGGTGCTGGAAATGCCACTACAGCACTTTCCCAAATGATAAACTCTAAAATCGATATGAAAGTTCCGAATGTACAATTACTGGAATTTAAAGAACTTTCGGATATTGTTGGTGGTGCAGAAAACATTGTTGTTGGTATTTTGTTTACATTGGAAGGCCAAATAGACGGAATGATGATGTTTATGATGGAAAAAAAAGCAGCACGTCATATAGTTGATTTATTAATGGGAAATTCAGAGGATAATAATAATGAGACATTTACTGAGATGGAATTATCCGCGTTAAATGAAATCGGAAATATTATAGCCGGAGCATATTTATCTTCTTTATCTACGTTAACAAATATGCTGATTGTATCTAGCGTACCATACTTAGCAATTGATATGGCAGGAGCAATTTTAAGTGTACCAGCTATTGAATTCGGTAAAATTGGTGATAAGGCTCTTCTTATCGAAACTGAATTTGGAGATCAAATCAAAGCGGTAAACGGATACTTTATTTTAATTCCAACTTTAGACTCATATGGAGCAATACTATCATCATTGGGATTATAGGGTGAACGCATGAACGAACTGATAAAAGTAGGAATGGCAGATTTAAACGTATGCGTCTCACCGAACGCAATAACTACCTTGGGTTTAGGATCTTGTGTGGGAATTGTGTTATACGATCCTGTAAAGAAGATTTCCGGTATGGTACATATTATGCTGCCTGACAGTACAAAAATATTAAATAATTCGAATAAAGCAAAGTTTGCTGACACTGGAATAGACGTCTTGATTCAAACTATGATTAAAATCGGGGCTGATCGTAGAACTTTAATTGCTAAAATTGCTGGGGGAGCTCAGATGTTTGCTTTCAGTAATAATAGTGATATGATGCGCATTGGCGAACGTAATGTGGAAGCAACAAAGTGCAAACTGCTTGATTTGGGAATCTGCTTAAAAGCCGAAGATACTGGAGCTAATTATGGTAGAACGATTGAATTTTACCCGGAAAATGGGGAATTACTTATCAAATCCGTGGGTAAAGAACGTAAAATACTATAATTATTTTCTTATTCATTAACATAAAACAAAGGGCTTGTCGTTTGTTTTTGTTCGTGACAAGTGAATTGGCTTGTCAATTCATCTTGTATGTGTACGTGCATGTCTTTAAGACATTAAGCACGCATAGGGAGATTTATTATGCGAGAAAGATATATACCGGCTATTATCATGCTAATTGCAGGTACAGTGACCTGTATCCTTAATATATTTAATAATGTTGAAAGAATAGCCGGATTAAAGCGTCTACTTCTTATATTGGTTATTTTCTATTTTGTTGGCTTAATTGCAAAGGGACTTATTAAGAAAGCTCTAAATATTAGACCAAATCAAGAGGAAGATGGAGAAAATCACGAAGAGGAAGAAGAGAAGTTACAAGAGGATATATAGATTCTGCTAAACAAATGTCAGTAAATTTCAGGAGGCACTATGAGCGCAGAAAGCAAACAAAAGCTTTGGGAAGAATATTCAAAAAAAAGAACTCCTGAGCTTCAGGAAAAAATCATAATTGAATATGCAGGATTAGTAAAGCTTGTTGCTGGTCGGTTAAGTATGTATCTGGGCTATAATGTAGAATATGACGATTTAGTCGGATATGGCATCTTTGGTTTAATTGACGCTATCGATAAATTTGATTTTTTTAAGGGGGTTAAGTTTGAAACCTATGCCTCTTTAAGAATTCGTGGAGCAATTTTAGATCAGATTCGTAAAATGGATTGGATTCCCAGGAGCATCCGACAAAAGCAGCGAAAGATGGATATGGCTTATCAAAGCTTAGAAATTCAAAATGGCAGATCTGCAAATGATTGTGAAGTTGCTCAGATACTAGAAATAACGGTAGAAGAACTTGAAACATGGCAAAATCAGACCAAGGTTACAAACATAATATCCTTAGATGAATTTATGGAACAAGGTAGTGAGACCAATATTGAACCCTGTATCACAGCTGGATTTGATCAACCGGAAAAAATTTTAGAAAAACAGGAACTGAAGGAAATATTGACAAAAACATTAGAAACCTTAACTGAGAAAGAAAAAACTGTTATCGTTCTCTATTATTACGAGGAATTAACCTTAAAGGAAATCAGTCGCATACTTGAAGTGTCAGAATCTAGAATCTCTCAATTACATACTAAGGCGTTACAGAAAATGAAAATTAAGTTAGGCAGTAATATGGAGGTCTTAATCAATTATTAAGTGTTCATATTACATATCAGAAGTGCTTGAGACCGTAGGTGTGTTAATAGGTTGTGATAGGAGGAAGGCAATGAGTGCTAGAAACGGTTTTTTTCAATTGATTATAAAAGAGGATGGCACCTATATTAAAATAACAGAGGCTGAAATGGGTGGCAAGTCTGTTTTATTTGATGAAATCAGTAATTATTTGATTGACAAAAAAATATATGAATATGATAAGATTTCATTAGGTAAAGCTTTGGCCTCCTTGAGGGATGTTATAGAGCTGAAGCTTACTATGGCCATTATTTTTCCCATAGATGAATATTTAAAAATAGAGGTTATGGAAGAGAGGTTATATGCAAAAGGAAGGTTTTATCCTCCAACGAATAACGGCCGTTTAATGACGAAAGATGATATTATAGGTACTTTGGTTCGTTCCGGCATCAAATATGGAATGAATGAACAGTTAGTAAATGAATTTTTAATAAACCGACAGTATTGTACTGATTACATTTTAGCGAAAGCAACTCCAGCCGTACAAGGCCATGATGCTGTAGTAACCTATCATTTCAATACAGATTTAACATTAAAACCAAAGACGAATGAAGATGGATCAGTTGATTTCCATCAGCTTGATATGATAAGCCATTGTACAAAAGATGAACTACTAGCAACCTTAACTCCTGTGGATCAAGGGAAGCCTGGAATTGATGTTTGCGGTAATATTCTCAGGCCTGCTAAGGTAAATAATAGAATAATGAGACATGGTAATAAAATTTACATGTCAGAAGATGGATTTAATATGTACTCAGAGGTAGATGGTCATGTTACCTTGACTGACCAAAGAGTTTTTGTCTCGGATACTTATGAAGTTCATGCTGATGTAGATTCCTCCACTGGTGATGTAGTATATGAAGGAAATGTCGTTATACGGGGGAATGTAATAACCGGGTTTTCAGTGAAAGCGAAGGGCGATATTGAAGTAAACGGAGTTGTAGAAGGTGCCCGTATCGAGGCAGGTGGTCAGATTGTTCTTAAACGTGGTATGCAAGGAATGAACAAGGGAATGTTAATTGCCAATGGCAATATTATTTCTAAATTTATCGAAAACGCCGAAGTAATCGCGGGTGGATACATTACAACCGAATCTATTCTACATAGTAAGGTATCTGCAAAGGGTGACATCGTTGTAGGCGGTAGAAGAGGCTTTGTAACCGGAGGTGAAATACGGTCCGGTTCTATGATTTCAGTAAAAGCTGCAGGCTCCCATATGGGAACTACTACTTTGTTAGAGGTGGGAATCGATCCAAGAGTTTTGGAAGAATTTAGAGAATTAGAAAAGAAGTTGGCAACTATGATAGCAGACAAAGAAAAACTGGCTCAATCTTTAGCAATGTTTCGAAAGAAGCTGGCCATGGGCGTAATTATGACTGCAGAAAAAAAAGATTATCTTAAGAAGGTAACACAAGGAAATATAGTATTGGAGACACAAATTTTAGAAGCAAGAAAGCGTTACGATGATTTAAAAATAGAAATGGATAACAATTCAAGCGGTGTGATTAAGGTACAAGAGAGTATTTATCCTGGCACAAAACTGGTTATATCAAATGTTATTTATTTTGTCCGTGACGAAATCCAACACAGCAAGTTTGTGCGGGACAGAGCTGATATTAAGGTAGTACCCTTATAAACTGATAAGTTTAGGTATGATATTGGAGGGATAGTATATGCCGATTAGACCAATTGACATAATGAAATCGCAGGAGGCTTCGCAGCTAAAGCATATTGACAGTCAAAAAAATCAACGCGAACAAGTTCAAATCAGTAAAGATTTTCATCAATTGGTTAATCATAAGCAGTTTAAAACGACGAATACATCAAAAACTGATAACAAGGAATACCGCTATGATGCCAAGGAAAAAGGGAATAACAGTTATACGGGTTCGGGTAGTAAGAAAAAGGATCAAAAGGAAGAAAACAAGAAGGAATCAAAGGAACCGACTAAATCAGGTGGCTTTGATATTTTGATTTAATTTTGGGGGCAATATGAATCCATTAGAAATAGTTTTAATTATATTAGGAATAATTATAATAACGATAAGCTGTAAACTGATAGATCGTTCACAAGATAGAGGCAATAATTCGGTAGGAAGGCCTCATATGTCTGAGAATCATATCTCAGAAGAGGAACTGCGACAAACTAAGGAAAAGATGAATAAACTATTATTTGATGTGAGCGAGGAAACCGTAGTCCGCACGGATGATAGCTTAAGTAAAATATCAAATGAAAAAATCATAGCAATAAGTGAATTTTCAGATCAAATCTTAGAAAAAATAAAGAGTAATCATGAAGAAGTTATTTTTCTATATAATATGCTGAGTGATAAGGAAAAAGAGTTAAAGGCTGTTGTAAGGGAGATAGATTCCTCGAAAAAGAAGGTACAGGATATCATAGAAAGCAAAAATGAAACCTTAAAGGCACAGACCACCAAAAAAACTATAACTACACAAGCAACAAAACAAGCAAAGCCGGAGCAGCAGCCCGGGGAGGAGATATCCGATACAATTACCTTAAGTAGCTTGAGCTCAAATAATAATACACAGATTTTATCACTTTTTTCCCATGGCAAATCAGTGATTGAGATTTCCAGATTATTAGGTCTCGGTCAAGGGGAAGTCAAGCTGGTGATTGATTTATTCAAGGGAAAAAAGTAATTTGAAAGGCTTGGGTGCTATCGTTATGAAGTTAAAATATTATATGAGAGGACTCGGGATAGGAATTATACTAACTACTCTTGTATTGGCAATTAGCGGCAATAAGGAGAAATTGACAAATGAGGAAATCATTAGTCGTGCCATGAAGCTTGGCATGGTGATGGAGGAAGATCAGAAGGACTCCCTGGAGGAAGTACTTGAGAATAGCAATCCTAATTTGACGGCTACTCCTTGGCCGACTGTACTCCCCGAATTAAGTATAACACCGGAGCCGACGAAAACACCGGATCCGACAGAAACTCCAGAGCCGACAGAAACTCCAAAACCGACAGAAACACCAGAGCCGATTGAGGAAACACAAAATCAGGAGAATATGCAGAAGGATATTACTTTTACCATTATTACAGGTATGTCCTCCGGAAAAGTTTCAGACCTTCTTTACAAAGAAGGCTTGGTTGACAATCCAAAAGAATTTAATGCATATATTGTTCAGGCAGGAAAGGCAGATGTGATTCGAGTAGGTACGTTCACAGCTCCCTTGGGAACTTCCTATGAAGAAATATTGAACTTGATAACATCAAAATAGTAAAGATTAGTATAAGTAATAGACTTTGGATAGCTCTCGTAAAAAATAACTTGCTTAAACATCAAGGTTATGGTATAATCTCAACGTTAAATTGCACGCATATGGATTCCTTGCAGGGTGCCATTTTTTAAAAAAATGGTTTGCTAAGAATGTGATATATGCGGAAGAAATCAACCAAATGGAGGTAATTATGAGCGTAATTTCTATGAAACAACTATTGGAGGCCGGTGTGCATTTCGGTCACCAAACAAGAAGATGGAATCCTAAAATGGCGGAGTACATCTACACAGAAAGAAACGGAATCTACATTATTGACTTACAGAAATCTGTAGGCAAAGTAGACGAAGCTTATACAGCAATCAAGAATGTTGTTACAGATGGCGGTTCAATTCTTTTTGTAGGAACAAAAAAGCAGGCTCAGGATGCTGTTAAGACAGAAGCAGAGCGTTGCAACATGTTCTTTGTTAATGAGAGATGGCTAGGTGGTATGTTAACGAACTTCAAGACCATCAAGAGCAGAATAGAAAGATTAAAATCAATTGAGAAAATGTCTGAGGATGGTACATTTGATGTTCTTCCTAAAAAAGAAGTAATCCAACTGAAGAAGGAATGGGAGAAGCTTGAGAAGAACCTTGGTGGAATTAAATCAATGAAGAAAATTCCCGATGCTATCTTCGTAGTAGATCCTAAGAAGGAAAGAATTTGTATTCAAGAAGCTCACACACTTGGTATTCCTCTGATTGGTATTGCAGATACTAACTGCGATCCAGAAGAACTTGACTTTGTAATACCTGGTAATGATGATGCTATCAGAGCCGTTAAATTGATTGTATCGAAGATGGCTGATGCCGTAATTGAAGCAAACCAAGGAGTACAGTTAACAGATACTACTTCACCTTCAGCTAATACTGATGGAAATGTAGATGTGGAAGAAGCGGTTACAGAATAATATGTGAATGCTTCAGCCTTATAAGGTTGAAGCATTTTTTAAAAAATAAGGACTTTATTAATAATGGAGGTATATACAATGCAAGTTACAGCAGGTATGGTAAAAGAGTTGAGAGAAATGACAGGAGCCGGAATGATGGATTGTAAGAAAGCTCTTGCTGCTACAGAAGGCGATATGGATAAAGCAATTGAGTTCTTAAGAGAAAAAGGACTTGCCGCTGCTGAAAAGAAAGCCGGAAGAATTGCTGCAGAGGGTATGGTCGATACCTATGTTAGCGCTGATGGCAAAGTTGCTTCAATCGTTGAAGTAAATAGTGAAACAGACTTTGTTGCTAAGAATGAGAAATTCAGGGATTACGTTGCAGCTGTAGCTGCTCAGGCAGCAAAAACAAATGCAGCAAACATTGATGAGTTTCTTGCTGAAGGCTGGGCACTTGATACTTCCAAAACGGTAAAAGAAGAATTATCTACTATGATAGCTCTTATCGGCGAGAACATGAATATTAGAAGATTTGAGAAAGTTGTTTCAGCTAACGGATTTGCAGTTTCCTACATTCATGCTGGCGGAAGAATCGGTATCCTTGTTGATGTTGAGAGCACTGTAAATAACGCAGAAGTACAGGAAGCAGCAAAGAATGTTGCAATGCAAATCGCAGCTATGTCTCCGAAGTATGTAAATCAGACAGAGATTTCTGCAGACTTTATCGCACATGAGAAGGACATTTTAAAAGCTCAGATCATGAATGATGAGGCTAATTTAAAGAAGCCTGAGAACATCATCGAGAAGATGCTTGAGGGACGTCTGTTAAAGGAATTAAAAGAATTCTGTTTGGTTGATCAGGCATATGTTAAGGACAGCGAATTATCTGTTGCACAATACTTAGCTAATGTATCCAAGCAGGTTGGTACTCCTGTTTCCATTAAGCGTTTCATCCGTTTTGAAACCGGAGAAGGACTAGAAAAGAAATCCGAGAACTTTGCCGATGAAGTTGCAAAACAGATGGGAATTTAAGATAGACTAGAGGCAACTTCATTAAGAAGATTGCAAAGCAAATGGGGAACTAAGCAAGACTAGAGGCAACTTCTTTAAGAAGATTGCAAAACAAATGGGAAACTAATCAAAGAATATAAGCATAATACAAATGGTGCTCTAACATAGAGCGCCATTTTTTTACCCAATCTATATTACGTAGACATTTTCTTGGTCATTAATTTGAAGCTACTTCATATTATTAAGCGAAAGGATAGATAAACCATGGGTTTGTTGCAATTAGTCTTTTTATGCATTTTTTTGAAAACAAGTGTTTTTTCTTGGAGAAATGTGCTAAAATATGTTTAAGAGAATTTGGGCTTAGGGGTGAGGGCTTGCAAGAAGAGAACATAGAAAAGACAACGGATGATAATAATGGCATGATAGCTAACAAGCGTAGAAAACGTATTAATCGGATGAAAACAACAATCATTGCCATCATTCTAATATTAATTATTTTGTTTACAATATGCTGTATTATCTTAGGTATCCAGGTAAGTAGATTACAAAAGCAGGTAGATGCATTTTCCGTTCAAAACACAGATATTGATTTGTCAAAAGATACCACCCATACTAGTGAAAATTACGCATTTGCTGCAGAAAGACCTGTAACTACCTCGGAAGATATAGATAATCAAGTCAATTCATCAGAAGTTGGAGATTTTAAATCAATCGATAATTCAATTGAGGGAGCAGAAATTGTACTCAGTCAAACAGCTCCTGAGGAAAATATAGAAAATACTCCGCTCGAAATTGTGCAAACTACAGAGAACGCGAATAGGGACGATTCCAATGTTGTTAGTGATAAAAAGGAAACGAATAAAGGAAATGAGATTACCATATCAAATATTGGCATCTATTCCGGCAAGGAGGTTTATCTGACCTTTGATGACGGGCCAAGCGCTTATACGGAAGATGTCTTGGATATCCTTGCAAAGTATCAAGTAAAAGCTACTTTTTTTGTTGTAGGGAAAACGGATATGTTCTCAAAAAAGATGTATCAAAGAATTGTTGAGGAAGGTCATACACTCGGAATGCACTCTTATTCCCATGTATATAAAAATATATATAATTCAGTAGAAGATTTTGATAAAGACTTTACAAAACTATGGAAATTGTTATATGATACTACTGGATACAAACCTACGATTTTTCGCTTTCCAGGTGGAAGTGCAAACCGGGTCAATGCGCACGGAATGGATGATTTTATTCGTTATTTGAATGATAATGCATTTGTTTACTTTGACTGGAATGCGTTAAACGGCGATGCGACGGATGTGGAATATACGAAAGAACAATTAATTGACAATGTTTTAGACGGTGTTTCTATCAAGAAAATCTCGATTGTTCTGATGCATGATTCTGAAACGAAGCGAACGACCAGAGATTCGCTATCGGAATTATTGGAAACATTAATTTCGGGAGGAGCAGAAATACTACCTTTAGACAAGGAAGTTAAGCCAATTCAACAGATAAAATTCGATTCAATTAAATAAACCAATACATAGGGAGGTAGTTAGTTAATGAGTTTTTTTAAGGATTTTAAGAACGACTTATCACAAGCAGTAAATGAGCTTTTACCTGATGATGAATCAGACCAAGAAGAAGTAGAAGAACAGATTGTAAATACCCTAGATACTGAGGAAACTGCTATTGATGAAACATCTGAAAATGAAAAAATGAAGGAATGGTTAGAGGAGTTTGCTCAAGAGGAAGAAACGAAGGATAGCAGCATGTTGGAAGATGAGGCTGCAGAGGTTTACTTAAGGGCAGAGGACGATTTACAAGAAGAGGAACTTACCGATTTTGAAAAAGATATGATTGAAGAAAAAGAGGAAGAAGAGGAAGAAGAGGAAATGAATATGGATGATAATGTAGATTTGGAATTACTAAATGCATTAAATGCCGATGAAGAAGTCGAAAAAGCTGTTCAAAGTAAGGAAAAACCATTACCTAAATTACGGACTAATTCAGGAGTAGTTGATGATGATGTTACCGTTATAACAAAGGGAACTACAATTACCGGAAGCATTTCCTCCGATGGTTCCTTAGAAATAATGGGAATGATCACTGGCGATATTGAGTGCTTGGGTAAATTATCGATTACTGGCAAAGTTATAGGTAATTCATCGGCAGCGGAAATCTATATAAATACAGAACGTCTCGAAGGTTCTATTACCAGCGAAGGTAGTGTTAAGGTTGGCCTGGGTACGGTAATAATCGGTGACATTATGGCAACTTCAGGAGTGATTGCAGGTGCTGTGAAGGGTGAAATAGATATCAACGGCCCGATTGTTATTGATTCTACTGCAATTATAAAGGGAAATATTAAAGCAAAGTCAGTTCAGATTAATAATGGCGCAGTAGTTGAAGGCTTCTGTTCCTTAAGTTATGCAGCTGTTGATGTAGATACTATTTTTGAATAGAATTTTTAAGACGAATGAATTTGTTTATAAATTCATCTTGTTTGTGCTGGTAATATCCGATGTTTTGTGGTAAATTATTAGAGAATATGGATTGATATAAGATTTACCCATGGAGGCAGACGAAACATGAAAGCATATGAAAGAGTATTACTAAAGTTAAGTGGAGAGGCGCTGGCCGGAGATAAAAGAACCGGTTTCGACGGACCCACATGTATCGCAGTTGCAGAACAGGTTAAACAACTGGTAAAAGAAGGAATTCAGGTTAGTATAGTAATCGGTGGGGGAAACTTCTGGAGAGGAAGGACTAGTGAAACAATTGATCGCACTAAGGCTGATCAAATTGGTATGCTAGCAACCATCATGAACTGTATTTATGTATCTGAAATATTTCGCCATGTTGGAATGGACACTGAGGTTTATACACCATTTGCATGTGGCAGCATGACACAGTTATTTTCAAAGGACAGTGTATTAAGCTGCATGAAGCAGGGCGGCGTTGCATTTTTGGCAGGTGGAATAGGACATCCTTGTTTTTCTACTGACACTGCTACTGCACTTCGCGCAGTAGAATTGGACTGTGATATTATCCTGATGGCGAGAGCAATAGACGGTGTATACGATAGTGATCCTAAGATAAATCCGAATGCGAAAAAATACGATGAAATACCACTTCAGGAAGTTCTTGATAAAAAGCTAGGTGTTGTTGATTTAACAGCAACCGTACTCTGCATCGAGAATAACATGCCGATTCTGTTATTTGGTTTGTCAGAGGAAAACAGTATTGTAAGGGCAGCGCAGGGTAAATCAAATGGTACAAAGATAACTGCTTAGAAATTGTAGATGAAATTTGATAAATTGAATTGGAGGGATAGATTTGGATGCAAAGTTAGAACAATTTACTTCTAAAATGAGTAAGACAGTTGAAACATTAAAAGAGGAGTACATTACCATACGTGCTGGTAGAGCAAACCCACATATTTTAGATAAACTTCGAGTTGACTATTACGGACAACCTTCCGCATTGCAGAGCGTTGCCAACATTTCCGTTCCGGAAGCGAGAGTAATCCAGATTCAACCTTGGGAAAGCAAATTGATCAAGGAAATTGAAAAGGCTATTCTGACTTCGGACTTAGGTTTGAATCCGAGTAATGACGGTAAAACAATTCGACTTGTTTTTCCAGAATTAACGGAGGAAAGAAGAAGAGATTTAGTTAAGGACATAAAGAAGAAAGCAGAAAACGCTAAAGTCGCAGTCAGAAACATTCGAAGAGATGCGAATGAACTTTATAAAAAGCAGAATAAGGCTAGTGAAATTTCGGAGGATGAATTTAAAGATTTAGAGGATGAAATTCAGGACTTAACAGATCGGTTTATTATAGAAATCGAAAAAATAATGGAAGAAAAGTCGAAAGAAATTCTTACAGTATGATTAATAATAATGATAAGCCACAAGGTCAAACAATACTTTTGTTTACGGAGGATTTGTTTGACAAAGAGATATAATATATCTAGGGTGTCACAAAAGGCATATTTACTGTCTGTTCGAATGACAATTATCCTTTTAGGACACCCTTATTCCTTATCTTTTCGTTAGAACGGGAGAATAGTATGCAAGAAAATGAACTAAATGTACCAAATCATATCGCAATTATTATGGACGGTAATGGGCGCTGGGCGAAAAAGAAAAAAATGCCCCGAAATTACGGTCATACCCAGGGAAGCAAGGCAATAGAGAAAATTTGTGAAGAAGCTTATAAAATCGGAGTTAAATATCTAACGGTATACGCATTTTCTACGGAGAATTGGACACGTCCAAAGGAGGAAGTAGATGCTTTAATGAAGCTTCTACAAACTTATTTGTCAACCAGTGTTAAAACTAGCAAAAAAAATAATATGCGAATTCGTGTAATTGGTGATAAAGTGGGGCTGTCGGAGGACATTATTAAAAGCATTAATGAACTAGAAGAAGCTTCTAAGAATAATACTGGACTTAATTTTCAGGTAGCAATCAATTATGGTGGAAGAGATGAAATTATTCGTGCCGCGAAAGCACTTTTTCTAGATGTAAAAAAGAATATAACAGCAATTGATGACATAGATGAATCTGTCTTTGAACAGTATCTGGATACAAAAGGTATACCTGATCCGGATTTACTAATCCGCACCAGTGGTGAACAGCGGCTTTCTAATTACCTTTTATGGCAGTTGGCTTATACTGAATTTTACTTCCCTGATTTACTGTGGCCGGATTTTAATAGGGAAGAATTGATGAAGGCAATTGAATACTACAGTAGTAGAAATAGAAAGTTTGGTGGAGTTTCTTAAGTAAATTAGTAAAATGGAGGTAAGCCATGTTTAAAACAAGATTATTCAGTAGTATTATTCTTATGGCTGTTACGATTACAGTAGTCCTTCTGGGAGGCAATGTTCTTTTTACAGCATTATTTATTGTATCTTTAATTGGAATGATGGAATTATATCGAGTTGTAAAAATTAATAAAGCAGTACTCGGTATTTTGGGTTATATGGCGGGGATTTCATTTTATTTATTATTGTACTTTAAGCTTCCACAATACCAATTAATGCTATTCATAATATTTCTTATGCTATTAATGTTTGTTTATGTCATTAGATTTCCTAAGTTTAGGTCAGAACAAGTTACAATTATTTATTTTGGACTATTCTACGTCAGTATAATGTTGTCCTATATCTATCAGGTGAGAATATTAGAGGACGGGGCTTTACTTGTTTGGCTGATTTTTATCGGTGCATGGGGTTCTGATACCTGTGCATATTGTGTTGGCATATTGATAGGCAAACATAAGATTGCACCCAAGCTGAGCCCAAAAAAATCCGTGGAGGGTTGCATTGGTGGAATTCTCGGAGCTTCCTTGATGGGATTCATATATGCAACGATTTTTCAAAACCATATCACGGGAATTGTAAATCCACAGGTAGTATTTGCAATCATTGGAGCAGCCTCAAGTGTTATTTCCCAAATAGGTGATATGGCTGCATCTGCTATCAAGAGAAATCATGATATTAAGGATTATGGAGATTTGATTCCCGGACATGGTGGTATATTGGACCGATTCGACAGTATTATCTTTACTGCACCGGTGGTGTACTATTTAGCAACATTATTGTAAATACTAAACATGCTTTGCAAGATGATGGAGGTTTTTATGAAGAAAATAGCTGTACTGGGTTCCACAGGCTCCATCGGTACGCAGACGTTAGATATAGTAAGAGAACATAGGGAACTTGCAGTAACTGCACTTGCTGCTGGTAGTAATATAGCCTTACTAGAAAAGCAAATTAGGGAATTTCATCCGAACATAGTTTGTGTCTATGAGGAAGAGAAAGCAAGATTATTGAGGGATAATATTAAGGATTTATCTGTTTGCGTTGTAACAGGGATGAATGGTCTGATAGAATGTGCAACCGAACCGGAAGCAGATACGGTTGTAACTGCTATGGTTGGTATGATAGGAATTCAACCAACGATTGAAGCCATTAAAGCTGGTAAAAATATTGCCCTTGCAAATAAGGAAACTTTAGTGACTGCAGGGCATATTATTATGCCTTTAATCAAGGAAAATAAAGTATCCTTGCTTCCTGTAGACAGTGAGCATTCAGCCATTTTCCAAGCATTAAATGGGGAGGATAGGATGAATGCCCATAAAATTATCCTGACTGCTTCGGGTGGACCATTCCGGGGTAAAACGCTTTCAGAACTGCAATCCATTGCACCGAAGGACGCCCTAAAGCATCCGAACTGGTCGATGGGTCAAAAGATTACCATTGATTCAGCTACTATGGTTAATAAAGGGCTGGAGGTTATGGAAGCTGCATGGTTGTTTGACATGCCCATAGATAAAATTCAAGTGATCGTCCATCCTCAGAGCATCATCCACTCTATGGTGGAATATGTGGATGGTAGTATCATTGCCCAGTTGGGCGTTCCCGATATGCGGTTACCGATACGTTATGCCTTATTTTACCCTGGTAGAACGCAACAAACCGTTGGAGAACGGGTTGATTTTGTAAAACTAAAACAATTAACCTTTGAGGAACCGGATATGGATACCTTCTTCGGTCTTCAATTAGGCTATGAGGCAGGTCGTATCAGAGGCAGTATGCCAACAGTATATAATGCAGCAAATGAATGGTCGGTTGCAGAGTTTTTGAAGGGAAATATTAGTTTCCTTGCAATCCCTACCCTAATCAGAGAAGCAATGAAACATCATCAATTGATTCCTAGCCCAACTCTGAATGAAATTCTGAATACAGAGCAAGAGACATATGATTTTATAAGAGGAATTGTAAGGTCCGGACTTATAAGATAAATTGACTTCATTTATCACGGACAGAAGAAAGGAATGTGTTTATATATGAATATTATTGTAGCCTTATTAATTTTAGGAGTAATTATTATAATCCATGAGTTAGGACATTTTTTACTTGCGAAAAAGAACGGTATTACTGTTACGGAATTTTCTGTTGGTATGGGACCGAGAATTGCAAGCTTTGTACGCAATGGCACTAGATATTCACTTAAGATTCTGCCTTTCGGCGGTTCCTGCATGATGCTTGGTGAGGACGAGACGATTGAGGATGAGGGCGCTTTTCAAAAGAAGAGTGTTTGGGCTAGATTTTCTGTTATATTTGCTGGAGCGTTTTTTAATTTTATACTTGCCTTTGTACTAGCACTTATTGTTTTGGGTGCTGTTGGTGCGGATCTTCCGAATCTAACTGAAATTAAAAAAGACTCTCCTATTGCCCAGGCAGGGCTTAAGGAAGGCGATTTAATTACGGATATCAATGGTTCTCCCATTCACTTTTATAGAGAAGTTTATTCTTATTTGTATTTTAATCCTTTATCAGAAGAACCAATTAAAATTACGTATGTAAGAGACGGTGAAAAGAATTCTGTTAACGTAACACCAAAAATGATTAATAAGTATCTTTTAGGCTGTACAATTGATCCTCAGCAGGAGGATGCAAAGTTATTTGAAGTTACTGCCGATTACCCTATGGCTCAAGCTGGAATGGTGGTTGGAGATATTATTACCGGAATTAATGATACAAAAATCACTTCTCGAAAGGATTTTTTCGCCTATTTAGAGGGAAAACCTTTAGCTGAGGAAGAAATTACATTAACCTACCTTCATAATGGGGCCGAAACTACAGTTAAGCTGAATCCAAAATTTTATAGCAGCGGATACGAAATGGGATGGTATTTTGATAGTACACCCATAAAGTTATCTGCCTTCAATGTAGTAAAATATAGTTTTTATGAGTTAAAGTATAATATTGTTAATACCATAAAGAGTGTTGGCTATCTGGTTTTAGGAAAGGTAAGCGTAAAAGAAATTGCTGGACCGGTTGGCATTGTTAATTATGTGGGGCAAGTTGTTTCTGAAACCAAAACGAATGGTATTGGGATAACCCTTATTTATTTAGCCCAATTCTGCATCCTACTTAGCGCGAATCTAGGTGTTATGAATCTACTTCCTATACCGGCACTCGATGGTGGAAGGTTAGTATTTATTCTGATTGAAGCAATTAGAGGGAAACCAGTACCAAGGGAGAAGGAAGCCATAGTCCATATGGTGGGGATGGCGTTACTGATGATATTAATGGTTTTTGTGCTCTTTAATGATTTTAGGAATATCTTCGGGTAGACAAAGAATAAGATAGTGTACATTTTCGTGATGGACCACGTGAATTTTAGCGGCCTTTCCCGACTGTCGGGAAACCCCTCGGTCGGCCGGTCTCGCAAAATTCACATAGTCCATCACGAAAATGGGATTTACTTTTCAAATGACTAAATACTTGTGAATGATAAGGCTTATTTAATAAGTTTACCCATGAATTCTTTTAACGATTTCTGATGATTGGTTTGAACTTTATATGTGGGATGGTCTATAGTAAATGTTTAAGATAATTATAATTATTATGAATGTGTGATTTGGGATTTATATTTTATTTAGAAAGGTAGCGACGTTATGTACCGTGATAATACGAAAGTGATACGAATTGGGGATATTAAAATTGGCGGAGGAAATCCGATTTTGATTCAATCTATGACGAATACGAGGACAGAGGATGTGAAGTCAACGGTGGAGCAGATTCTTCAGCTTACGATGGCGGGATGTGATATTGTCCGTTGCACTGTTCCAAGTATGGAGGCTGCCGTCGCTTTAAAGGAGATTAAGGAGAACATAAAGATTCCACTGGTTGCCGATATTCACTTTGACTACCGTCTTGCTATTGCTGCCATGGAAAATGGAGCAGATAAAATTCGAATTAACCCAGGCAATATTGGTAGTGATGATCATTTGAAGGCAGTGGTAGCGGTTGCTAAGGAACGCAGTATCCCGATTCGAGTTGGTGTAAACAGTGGCTCACTGGAAAAAGAAATTATTGCTAAATACGGTAAGGTAACGGCAGAGGGTTTAGTGGAAAGTGCAATAGAGAAAGTGAAGAGAATTGAGGATATGGATTATGATCAAATCGTGATCAGTATCAAATCCTCCGATGTTTTGATGTGTATCAAGGCACATGAACTTATTGCTCCGCTGACGAGATATCCACTTCATGTGGGAGTTACTGAATCCGGAACAGTAAATACTGGAAATATTAAGTCAGCAATAGGGCTTGGAGTCATCCTTTATCAGGGTATTGGCGATACCATACGCGTATCCTTAACCGGAGATCCTGTAGAAGAGATTAAATCAGCCCGTATTATTTTAAAGACCTTAGGCTTTCGCAAAGGTGGCATTGAAGTTGTTTCCTGTCCTACCTGTGGAAGAACACAGATAGATTTGATTAAGCTTGCCTCTGAAGTAGAGAAAATGGTGGCTGATATCGATCTTGATATCAAGGTGGCTGTCATGGGATGCGCAGTGAACGGACCGGGAGAAGCAAGAGAAGCGGATATCGGAATTGCAGGCGGCAATGGAGAAGGCCTTTTGATTAAGAGGGGTGAAATCATTAGAAAAGTACCGGAAGAAGAATTGTTACAAGTACTTCGGGAAGAACTTTTAAATTGGCAATAAGCTGATATGGTAGTAACTTAGGAGGCTAATATGTTATTTTTTAAAACATTTGATAAATTATCTGCAGACCAGGAATTACAGAAGCTTTACAGCGAGGTTGAAGTGGTAAAGGTTCTTGCCTCTAAGCAAACAAAAAATATCTATGTGTGCATTAGAAGCTCGCGCTTGATTAGCAGACTTAATATAAAAAAGATGGAAGGACTGCTGAACCAGCAGCTCTTTTTTCATACAGGAAATATAGTAATTATCAAACCACAGTTTGAGCTTTCTGCTCAGTATAATCTGGCTAAGCTTTACCCGATCTATCGAGACAGTATTATGGAAGAGTTGAAGGAAGAAAGCAGCGTAATCTACTATATTCTATCCACCGCGCAAATATCCTTTGATAATTTGAACATGCAAATTCGAACGACGGATAACTTCGTTACGAAGGATAAAGCTACAAAGCTGAAGGATTTTCTGGAAACGATGTTTCAGGAACGCTTTGATTATACGGTTACGGTTACCTTTGAATACCTTGTACCGATGGAAAAGAAGAATCATGGACAGGAATATAGCAAACAGATGAGCAATTTTAGTCAAAGGGAAGCAGAGGGCAGCGATGAGTCTGCGGCAGCTTCAGTGGCTATCGCCGCGAATAAGGAAAACTCACAAGGATCTGAATCCAATAGAAATAAGGAAAACTCACAAGGATCAGAATCCAGTAGAAATAAGGAATACTCACGGGGATTGGAAGACAAACGAAATAGTGAAACCGCCAGAGGTAACGCAAATGGATTGAAAAAGGAAAGCAAAAGTGCCTATGATAAAGGGAGGAGTAGCTTCTATAAGCTCCCGAAGGATCAGTCAGTGGTATATGGCAAGAATTTTGAGGGAAATATGATGCCAATCTGTGATATTATCGGAGAAATCGGCGAAGTGGTGATACATGGAAAACTCATTAAACCTGATACTAGAAAGATTGGAAATGAGAAGAGCATTATTACCTTCGTATTAACAGATTTTACCGATTCTATTAAGATTAAACTATATACAAAGACAATTGAGGTTGAAGAGATTACGCAGGCTCTGCATCCGGGTGGTTTTTACCTTCTAAAAGGAATCGCCCAGATGGATACTTATGAAAAGGATATTACAATTGGTTCAATAGTGGGGATAAAGACGATTCCTGATTTTACCCAAGTAAGAGTAGACAATGCACCGAAAAAAAGGATTGAGCTTCATGCACATACCTTAATGAGTGACATGGATGCGGTGGTGGATGTTAAAAATCTGGTAAAGAGAGCATTTGCATGGGGTCATACGGCAGTTGCTGTAACAGATCATGGAGTAGTTCAAGCTTTTCCGGATGCCAACCATGCGCTAAATCCTAAGGATTATTCCGATGAAAATGAACAAAAGAGGGCAAAGAATTTCAAAGTAATCTATGGCATGGAAGCCTACCTTGTGGACGATAATAAGGAAGTCGTGACAAACGGCAGAGGGCAGAGCCTAGATGATACCTTCGTAGTATTTGATATCGAGACAACTGGCTTTAGTCAAAATAAAGATAAAATCATTGAAATAGGTGCGGTTAGGGTAGTAAATGGAGAAATCACTGAGAAATACAAATCCTTTATCAACCCTGAAGTACCAATCCCTTATGAAATTGAGCAGTTAACCGGAATCCGGGATGACATGGTGCTTGATGCACCACAAATTGATGCTGTTCTTCCTGAATTTCTCGCATTTTGTGAAGATTGTAGTCTTGTTGCCCACAATGCTTCCTTCGATGTGGGATTTATACAGAAAAATGCAGGTCGCTTGGGGATAACGACTAATTTTACCGTCATTGATACAGTGGGACTGGCAAGAATATTGCTGCCAAATCTTAGCAGATATAAGTTGAATTCGGTTGCTAAGGCACTAGGTGTTTCTCTAGAAAACCACCATAGAGCGGTAGATGATGCAGGTGCAACTGCAGAGATATTTTTGAAACTTGTTAGGATGCTAAAGGAAAAAGAGGTAACGAATCTTCGCGATATCGACAAGTTGGGTAGACTCTCCCCAGAGGCAATTCGTAAGCTTCCGGCGTTCCATGCAATTATACTGGCTCAAAATGATATTGGCAGGGTCAACCTTTATAAATTGGTCTCACTGTCACATATTGAATATTATAATAAACGTCCTAAGATTCCGAAAAGCCTACTTACCGAATGCAGAGAAGGTTTGCTTGTAGGTTCAGCTTGCGAGGCCGGCGAAATATACAAGGCGATTTTAACCAACCAATCGCAGGAACAGATAGAACGGCTTGTAAATTATTATGATTATTTGGAAATTCAGCCCCTTTGCAACAATGAATTTTTGATAAGAAGTGATCGCAGCGAGGATAAGGAGATAACCTCCAACGAGGACTTAATTCGGAATAATAAGAGGATTATCGAGCTTGGAGAGGAATATAAAAAACCGGTGGTTGCCACCTGTGACGTTCATTTTCTAGATCCGGAGGATGAAGTTTACCGCAGGATAATCTTAGCTGGTAAGGGATATAAAGATGCAGATCAACAAGCAGCATTGTTTTTTAGAACCACAGAAGAGATGCTCGAGGAATTCTCTTATCTTGGAAAAGCTAAGGCAGAAGAGGTAGTTATCACCAATACGAACCTAATTGCTGATCGAATTGAAAAGATTTCCCCGGTACGACCGGATAAATGTCCTCCAGTTCTACCAAATTCAGAAGAAATTTTAAAGGATATTTGTTATAAAAAGGCTCATTCCATGTATGGAGATACCTTGCCCAAAATTGTAGTGGACCGCCTGGAGCATGAACTAAAATCCATCATTAACAACGGCTTTGCCGTAATGTATGTGATAGCGCAGAAGCTGGTATGGAAGTCCAATGAGGACGGCTACCTAGTAGGTTCCCGTGGTTCCGTAGGTTCCTCCTTTGTAGCTACCATGGCAGGTATCACAGAGGTAAATCCGTTATCACCTCATTATTATTGTCTCAATTGTCACTTTTCAGATTTTGACTCGGAAGTGGTAAAACAGTACAGTGGTAGCTCAGGCTGTGATATGCCGGACCGAAACTGTCCGGAATGTGGACAACTTCTTGAGAAGGACGGTCACGATATCCCATTTGAAACCTTTCTTGGTTTCCATGGCGATAAAGAGCCTGATATCGATTTAAATTTCTCAGGAGAATATCAGAGTAAGGCTCATGATTACACCGAGGTGCTTTTTGGAGCCGGTCATACCTTCCGAGCAGGAACTATCGGTACTTTAGCAGATAAGACGGCTTATGGTTATGTCAAAAATTACTTTGAAGAGCGAGGTCTGCACAAGCGGAATGCAGAAATTGACCGACTTATTGCGGGGTGTGTCGGAGTCAGAAGGACTACTGGCCAGCATCCAGGAGGTATTGTTGTACTCCCACACGGAGAGAATATTTACTCCTTTACTCCGGTACAGCACCCGGCCAACGATATGACAACGAAGACCATTACAACCCATTTTGATTATCATTCCATCGATCATAATTTACTTAAACTTGATATTCTCGGGCATGATGATCCTACTATGATAAAAATGCTGGAGGATCTGACAGGTCTAGACGCAAAGAAAATACGATTGGATGATCAGAAGGTATTAACCCTGTTTCATGATTTAAGTGCTTTAAGTCTTACACCTAAGGAATTGGATGGGTGTGAGCTCGGCTGCCTTGGAGTCCCTGAGTTTGGAACGGATTTTGTTATGCAGATGGTGAAGGATACCAAACCGAAATCATTTTCTGATCTGGTACGTATTTCGGGATTATCCCATGGTACTGACGTTTGGCTTAATAATGCACAGATACTGATACAATCGGGAAAATGTACTTTGGCTACTGCAATCTGTACCCGTGATGATATTATGATTTACCTGATCGCTACCGGAGTGGATCCGGGTCAATCCTTTAAAATAATGGAAAGCGTTAGAAAAGGTAAAGGCTTAACCCCTGAAATGGAAGAAGCCATGAATGCGGTAGGAGTTCCGGAATGGTACATATGGTCCTGTAAGCAAATTAAATACATGTTTCCGAAAGCGCATGCAGCAGCCTATGTCATGATGGCCTTCCGAATTGCTTACTTTAAGGTATATTATCCACTTGCTTATTACACAGCTTACTTCAGCATTCGCGCCTCGGCTTTCAATTATGAGCTGATGTGTTTCGGACGAGAACGCCTCGAGCAGAATATTGCTGATTATAAGAAGAGATACAATGCCTTAACCAAAAAGGAACAGGATACCTATAAGGATATGAAAATCGTACAGGAAATGTATGCTAGAGGTTTTAATTTCCAACCGATTGATATTTATACAGCAAAAGCCCATGAGTTTCAAATAATAGACGGCAAGCTGATGCCCTCCTTAAGCACAATTGATGGCTTGGGAGATAAAGCAGCAGATGGGGTAGTTGAGGCTTCTAAAAAAGGCAAATTTTTATCGAGGGATGATTTTAAAATTCATTGCAAGGTAACTTCAACTGTAGTTGATAATATGGCCAAGATGGGACTTTTAGGTGATTTACCAATATCAAACCAGATGTCTTTGCTGGATTTTCTGTAATATTGTACTAGAACTTTGCAGGAATAGCATTAATAGAGATGTTTATGAAACAGGAGTATAATTAATTAATAACACAAAAGATAAGTTTATAAAATACCATAAGACTGTTATATTAACAGAGCTTATGGTATTTTTTCGAAATTTAATACATTTAATTGAAAATAATGTCACTAATTTATTGGATAAAACAGTAAATGACTGATTTTGAACAAAATATATTGAAATTATTGTATAAAAAATATCAAGAAAATAATAAATAATCGTTAAATTTATAACATCAATCTAGCAAAATAAAACCTTCTTTCAAACAGCAATAAGTTATAATTACTAATATGGAGCGTGATTAGTACTAAATATCTATTTAATTGTATAAAAATTTCTAAAATTTAATAAATAATTTATTGACATTATACAAAACACAGTATACAATAATAATACAATGTTATAACATAGTAATGAAACAAATACACGATAAACGGACATGACAAACAGAATCACGAAGGCACCTGCAAAGAGCAGATTGCTAGTCCAGGGAAAGAAGCACTATTTAATTTGAATGTGTAAAAATTTACATACACATTAAAAAAAAAGGGAGGTAAATTTATGAAAAGTAAGAAAATTTTAGCACTACTTATTGCAATGGTTTTAGTTGTAGCATCCTTAGCTGGTTGCAGCTCTAAAAAAGAAGAAACACCTGCAACAACAGATGACACAGTAAAGCCAACAGTTGCTGCTGTCGTAGACGACAAAGAGGACACTACAGATCCAGTAGTTGCAGCTCCTATTGATTATGCAAATTTCAAAATTGACGTAGCAGCAATTCCACAGGAAAAATTAGATACAACATTATATGTTGCTGCATCTGTTCGTGGTCTTGAAAATCCTTATATCGCAACAATCGATGAAGGCGCTCGTATGTTCACAGCATGGTTAGACACAATTGGACAGAAATATGAATACCAAGTACTTGATTCCGGCGGAGTTAATGACGTTGAAATCGATAACATGAAACAGTTTTCAGCAAAAGCTAACGGAAACGCAATCGCTTATTCAGATCCTAATGAATCAGCAATCGCACCTGCATTAGCTGAAGCAATGGCATCCTCAGGCGGATATTTAGGAACAGCTTGGAACAGACCGGAAGATTCATCTGTTACAGATTATAATCCTAACTGGGTAATCCATACATCACCTGATAATGTTCTAAACGGTAAAGCTATTGCAGAAGCTATGTTCGAAGCAATGGGCGGCGAAGGAAAAATTTTCGTTCTTCAAGGTATGCTTGGAAATACAGCAGCAATTGACCGTTATGAAGGTTTACAACAAGCACTTGCTGCAAATCCTAACATCGAAGTAGTTGCTGATGATACAGCTAACTGGGCAACTAGCGAAGCACTTACACTTGTTGAGACATGGTTAACCCAATATCCTGATGTTAAGGGTATCTGGTGTGCAAATGATAACATGGTTTCCGGTGCACTTCAGGCATTAGACGCTGCTGGATTAAAAGGCAAAGTATCTGTAGTTGGTATTGATGCTAATACAGACGTTGTTAATGAAGTTGCTGCTGGTAATGTAGTTGCTACAGTATCTTCTAATGGTTACTTACAAGGTGGATACACATTAGCTATCTGCTATGCAGCTTGGATTGGACAAATTGATCCTGCAACTATGCCGATTGAATACAGAGAATTTGCTACTCCTGCTACAGTAATTACAGCAGCAAATGTAGCTGAATTCCAGGCTTCCTCACCATCCTTTGACTTTACAGATATCTTCTGGTGTAAAGCTGATTAATCAAAAAAATATATTGAATAATAATTAGTCCTATTATATTATATCCTTATAGGGGCTGGCTTCGGCTCAGCCCTTATAAGTTTATATGGCAATCATTCCTATAATTTTAATACAGCAGATTTATTAAAAATGAAATGGAGAAATGTAAGTGATGCGAAAAGAAAATCTGGCAGCTATGACTATTACAGATGAGTTTGCTGCAAAAATCAAAGCAGAAAATCAAAGAGAACGGTTAATGAAATGGGCACCGCTTCTTGTACTGATTACGTTAATCCTGTCATTTACGATAGCAAGAGGCTCCGCTTTTGCTTCATTTGGCAATTTGGTATCAATTCTAAATCAATGGTCAATTCCTTTGTTGGTTGCTTTGGGTTTAACCTTTGTAATTATGCTTGGAAGTATTGATTTATCTATTGATGGAACCGTAGGTATGGCGGGCTCAATTATGTCTGTTATGGTACTGAATTCTCGTACCGCAAATGATTTTGGAATTTTGGGAGTTGCAATTGCGATTTTAAGCAGTGTTATGATAGGCTTCCTTGTTGGAGTTATTCATGTAAAATTTAAGATACCTTCGTTTATGGTTTCTTTTTGCTTTATGAATATTTGTATCGGCATCGCTTATCTTTCCTATAGTGGAAAGCCGGCTGTAATTAATGATACATTCTTAAAAAGCTTAACCAAGGCATCCTTTCTTAACATCCCATTCATAACCTGGGTAGCTTTAATTGTTCTTGGAATTTGTTATTATATTCAAGAATATACAGCATTTGGTCGCCACATTTATGCAGTCGGTACGGATGAAACCATTCCGAAGGCAGTTGGTGTAAATGTAAGTAAGGTAAAAATTAAAGTATTTACTTTAGCAGGTTTGTGTTTTGGTGTTGCCGGTGTCGTAGGCGCTATTCGTCTCGGACAGGGGCAAGCAGCAATTGGAACTGGCTTAATGTTCCCAGCACAGGCAGCTGTTGTTATTGGAGGAACCTCTCTTTCCGGTGGTAAGGGTGGCGTGATACAAACGGTAGTGGGCACACTAATCATGACCGTTTTGGAAAATGGGCTAACGATGTTAGGTGTCAATCCGTTCGTCAAGACAGGTATTCAGGGTGTTATCATACTTGCTGCAGTAATTTTAACAGTGAAACATAAAGCAACAGTAATCAGTAAATAATCATGGAGGGCAATATGGAAAAAAAATTATTGTTTAGCGCAAAAAATATTACCAAATCCTTCCATGGAACGCAAGCTCTTAAGGGAGTTGACTTAGATGTCTATGAAGGCGAGGTAGTAGGCTTAATTGGCGAGAACGGGGCCGGAAAATCTACCTTATTAAAAATAATTATCGGGGCACAACCACAAAGCTCCGGAGATATGATAATGCATGCAAATGAATTTGCACCAAAGGACCCAATGGAAGCAAACGCAGAAGGAATTGGAATGGTATTCCAAGAGCAGTCTTTAATAGTAAACCTTTCAGTAGGTCAGAATATCTTCTTTGGTCATGAAAAAGATTTCAAACAGTATGGATTTGTTAATTGGTCTAAAATGTATGCCGAAGCAAGAAAAGTTTTGGATGAGGTTGGCTGTAACAATATTAATCCTCGGAAAAAAGTAATTGACTTGAACTTTGCAACCCGCCAGATGATTGAAATTGCAAAGGTTGTTAATGTAACGAAGTCAGGCAGCGATCAAAAATGTTTGATACTTTTAGACGAGCCCACTTCAGTTTTAAATGAAATAGAAGTTCAACGTTTGTTTGTAGAGATAAGGAAACTTACCCAAAAAGGTCATTCTGTAATATTTGTATCACATAGACTGGATGAAGTGTTAGAAATCTCAGATCGGGTCTATATCTACAAGGATGGCGAGAATGCAGGCAATATGAAAACTTCAGAAGCGAACGAAGCCAAGCTTTATGAAGCAATGGTAGGACGAGGAACAACTACAGAATATTATAAACTTGAAAAACAAAGTAAACCCCAACAGGGAGTTGTGTTGGAAGCAAAGGATCTTGGTTTGTGGGGAAGTTTTAAGCATTGTAGTTTTAAACTTCACAAGGGCGAAATATTAGGAATTGCCGGTGTGGTTGGATCTGGAAAAGAAGAGTTATGTTCAATTATTTGTGGAGATGAAAAAAATACTTCAGGCGAATTGTTTGTTAACGGGAAAAGAAAAAATTATTCCAGCCCTTCCCAAGCACTTAAGGATGGAATTTTAATGATTCCGAAGGAACGTCTTGTCGAGGGTATTGTTAGAGGACTTTCTGTAGGGGATAATATTGCGTTATCAAATGCAAAAAATCTGCTTAAGAATGGCCTTATTTCCAAGAAAAAAATGAATGAACAGGCTGATCAATGGATAGATACCTTAAGAATTAAGACAACCGGCAGGCAAGAGTTATTAATTCAGCTGTCCGGTGGTAACCAGCAGAAGGTAGTATTTGCAAGAGCGCTGGCTTCCGAAGCCGATATTATTATCCTCAACCATCCAACAAGAGGTGTTGATGTTGGTGCAAAAGAAGAAATCTATAGTTTGATTCGTGATATTGTTGCTGCAGGAAAATCGGTAATTCTTCTTGGTGATACACTCGATGAGTGTATTGGTATGAGTAATCGGATTTTTGTTATGAAAGATGGATTAATTACCGGCGAATTTAATGCGGATGCTAACGAAAAACCTACTCAGGTTAGTATCGTTAGCATGATGATGTAGGGGGGATAGTAAATGTTAAAGAACCAGGCCAAGACAAAATTAAATTTCCGGGAGAACTTACAGAGGTACTTTTGCTTTGCAGTACTATTACTCCTTGTTATTGCGTTTACGATAATGGAACCAAGATTTTTAAATGCAGCCAATATTGTTAATCTACTTAGTGATTCTGCACCGCTTATGATTATGGCTGCAGGCATGACACCGATACTTTTATTAGGATCGATTGATCTTTCTATCGGTGCAATGTGTTCTGTCGGTAATGTATTAGTATTAACATTAATGATGAACCTTGCTAATACAATATCGAATCCTGCTATTGTTATCCTATTGTCTATTATTCTGACTGCTATGGTTGGTATTCTTTCCGGTATAATCATGGGTACAATTCATGTAAAGCTGAAGGTACCTTCCTTTATCGCTTCGTTAGCTTTTATGTCTATATTTCAATCGGCAGCATTGTTGATTAGCAGGGCTCCTCAGGCTTTACCGAAGAAGCTTTATTCTACAGTCAAATGGTATTCGATACATTTTGGACCAATAGGTCTTCCTCTTATTTTGGCAATGTTGCTAATCGTTGTATTTTACATCATATTAACATATACTCCTTTTGGTAAAGGAATTTATGCAATCGGTGCAAATGAGCGTGCTGCACGTATTGCAGGAATCAAGGTAGACAAATATAAAATCATTGCTTTTGCAATGAATGGTTTTTGCGCTACATTAGGTGCAGTATTTTTAATGGCAAAATCCAAAAGTTCCGCACCTACTGTTGGTGATGCCTTTACCTTGATGGTTATTTCAGCTATCGTATTAGGTGGAACCTCACTCATTGGTGGTGCCGGTAATATATTAAAGACAATCATTGGCGTGTTTACGGTAGCCATTATTAAAAATGGTATGACAACCGTCGGAGTAAACGTATATTGGCAAAAGGTTGTATATGGTGTAATCATCTTAATCGCTATAGCAATTGCAGCGGATCGTTCATCACGAAGCTTCGTCGTCAAATAGCGATACAAGTTATTAATTTTACTGATAAATTAATTATTCATTGCTACAAGAGGATATGAAATTAATTATATTGTTTATAAAATGAATTGAAAAGCCAATTTATTTGTTGAATAGGATGAATTGGCTTACCAATTTGTTTACATATGAAAGACGAATTAGGAATAAAATAATTGCTAAATAAGAAAGCTAATTTTTATCATATAAAGATGAGTAAAAGAGTAATATCACTAATTAATACAAGATGAATGGAAGATTGAATTCACTTATCATATACAAGATGAATGGTTGTACGAATTCACTTGTTATTTAAAGGAGGAATTATTATTGAAAGAATATTTTGAGTTATCCAATGGAGTGAAAATACCGTCCTTAGGTTTTGGAAGCTGGCAGTCACCGGAAGGAGCTGTTACAGAAGAGGCAATTAGACTTGCACTGGTAAATGGCTACCGCCATATTGATGCAGCGGCTATTTACGGAAATGAAGTTAGTGTAGGAAAAGGTATTAAAGCAAGTAAGGTTGACCGTAAGGATATTTTCATTACCAGCAAGCTTTGGAACGATGAGCATGGTTATGAATCAACTATGAAAGCATTTGAAAAGACAATCAGTGACTTACAGGTGGATTATCTGGATTTATATTTAATACATTGGCCGAATCCTAAAAAATTCAGAGACTGCTATGTAGAAAAAAACATTGAAACCTGGAGAGCATTTGAACAGTTATATAAAGATGGTAAGGTTAAAGCAATTGGAGTTAGTAATTTCTTCCCTCATCATATTGAAGAGATGCTGCCATCGATTGAGATTATGCCTATGGTAAACCAGATTGAATTCCATCCAAGCTGTCTAAAGATTGATACGATAGAGTATTGTAAGAAGAATAATATCGTTGTGGAAGGCTATTCACCACTGGCGAACGGAAAAGTATTTAAGGTTGTGGAATTAAAGGCAATTGCAGAGAAATACAATAAAAAAGTTTCCCAGTTAGTTATTCGTTGGTGTTTGCAAAAGGATGTTCTTCCGTTACCAAAATCCGTTACACCAGAGAGAATTAAAGAAAACCTTGAGGTATTTGATTTTGAAATTTCTGAAGAAGATATGAAATTCATTGACAATATTACAACCTGTGAAGGGTCTTATAACAGTGAGCATCCAGATGAAATGGATTTTTAGAAATGGAGGTTTGTATGATTAAAAATAGGAAGTATGATCATATTGGTTTAGCTACAAATGATATTGAAGCCACGGTAAATTGGTATATCAACGTACTTGGTTTTGAATTAATCGGTGATTTTAAAGGTACCGATGGTTCTCCATGTAAATTCATTAAAAATTTAGATATTATTTATGAAATCTTTCAACCGGCGGAGGGCGTTAAAGCTGAGGTTGCCGGTAAAATTGATCATTTTGCTTATCAATCGGATGATATTGAGAAAGATTATGAGTTCTGCAAGGAACAAGGATATGAGATTACTACAAATGGTATCGAAGGCATTCCTACTTTCTGGGAACATGGCTGCAGATATTTTAAAATTGCAAGCCCGAGTGGAGAAGCAGTTGAATTTTGTGAAGTAGTAAAGCAATCTAAATTATTTTGCCTTCTTCCTGATTATATATCAACACCGGATGGGATGGCAGTCCACCCCGATGGTGATTTAGTATTAGCATGTCCTAATTTTGCTATTCCTGAAATGCCTGGCTGTATCCTTAGAATTACGAAAGATCGCCATATCAGCAAATGGTTTGATGTACCGGTACTAGAAGAAACAGGGCAAGCTCGTCCGATGGGTCTCGAATTCGGACCGGACGGAGACCTTTATATCGTTGATAATCAAGGATGGTCGGATGAACCAAGTGTTGTACGTAAGGGCAGAATTTTACGTGTCCGTATGGATGGTGATACTATGGTTTATTGCAAAACGGTTGCTTATAATATAGAACATCCCAATGGTATCCGTATCTGGAAGGACAAGTTATATTTTACAAACAGTAAACAGGAACTGATAGAAGATCCCTCCGGTAAGCTTGTAAGCTGTATTAATTATTTTGGACTTGATGAAGAAAATGTGAAGATGACAAATACACTTGCAGATATGAGCCACATTTTTGATACTTATATTACAGAAAATCCGGATGACCAATATGGTCTTGATGGAATAGTATTTGATAAAGAGGGTAATTTATTTGTAGGTAATTTCGGTGACGGAACAATCTGGAAGGTAAAACTGAAGGAAGATGGCAGCATGAAGAGCAAAGAGTTATTTGCTAAAGATCCTAAAAATCTTAGATGCACGGATGGTATGTGCTTTGATGATAAGGGTAATCTGTATGTGGCTGATTTCGTTGTCAATGCAGTCGGAAAGATATATCCCGATGGACATGTAGAGCGTATTGCACAGAGTGCCGATTCGGATGGTTTTCATGGCGAATTGGATCAACCAGGAGAGCCATGCTTCTGGAATGGTTATTTGGTTGTTTCCTGCTTTGATACGGTTACCGGTGGAGACAAGGTTAATACAAAGCATGAGCAGCCGGCAACAATGGCTATGATTAAACTAAGTTAAGAACTTAATGTTCAAACAACTATTCCTATCGCTAATTGCGAAATGTCATTTTATACTAAATGTTTTTGCCAGCTACCGGAAAATGATGTTTCGTAATAATATATAAGTTTTAGAAGGGAGAAATTAAAATGATTCAAGCAACTATGGTTAAACCCGGTGAAATTGTTTTTAGTGATGTTCCAGTACCGGAGGTAAAACCTAATGAAATTAAAATTAAAATGAAGCGTATCGGTGTATGCGGTTCTGACATCCATGTGAATCATGGGAAACATCCCTACACGAGCTATCCTGTAGTACAAGGACATGAGGTATCGGCAGAAGTAGTTGAAATCGGTTCCGAAGTTACAAATGTATTGGTTGGAGATAAGGTTACAATCCAGCCACAGGTAGTATGCGGGAAATGTTATCCTTGTACACACGGAATGTATAATGCTTGTGAGGAGCTTAAGGTTATGGGCTTCCAGACAACAGGTATGGCAAGTGAATATTTTGTAGTAGATGCAAGTAAGGCACTAGCACTGCCTAAGGATATGAATTGGGAACACGGCGCAATGATTGAGCCACTTGCAGTTGCAGTTCATGCAATAAGACGTGCAGGTGATGTCAAGGGTAAAAAAATTCTGGTGCTTGGCGGAGGACCAATTGGTAACCTTGTAGCACAGGCTGCAAAAAGCATGGGCGCAGAGGCAGTTCTTCTTTCAGAGCTTAGCCAGTACCGACTAGCGGCAGCACAAAAATGTGGTATTAACACGGTAGATACAGCAAAGGAAGACCTACTGGAATCAATTATCAAAAACTTTGGTCCAGATAAAGCAGACCTGATATTTGAATGTATTGGAATTAATGCTACGATGAAGCAAGCAATCGAATATGCAAGAAAAGGCAGCACTATTGTTGTTGTTGGTGTATTTGGCGATTTGGGTACAATTAACATGGGCTTTATTCAAGATCATGAATTAAATTTAGTCGGCACTGCTATGTACAGAGAAGAGGATTACATCAAGTCAATCGAACTGGTGGAAGCCGGACTAATTGACTTTGATTCCTTAATTACACACAGAGTAAAATTCAAGGATTACACAAAAGCTTATGAAATTATTGATCAAGAAAAAGATAAAGCTATGAAAGTTATGATAGATATGGAATAAGGAATCTTGCCATTTTATGGGAGTTCTGTTAGAATAAAGTATTATAACAGATTAAAATCCTAGGGGGAGAGCTTATGTTAGATAGTAGTCAAATAAATAAATCAGTTCCAATTCCTTTGTACTTTCAATTAAAGGAATTAATTTTATCAGAAATAAAAAATGGACAGTATAAGAGGGATGACTTAATTCCCACAGAAAAAGAACTGAGCGAGATATTTGATGTTAGTCTTACTCCCTTGCGCCAAGCTATTATGGAGTTGGTCCAGGAAGGGTGGCTCTATCGTGTTAAAAGTAAAGGTACGTTTGTCTCAAGACCTAAGATTAATCAGGATTTTATAAAGACACTAGAGTCCTTCAATGATCAGATAAAGCGATCAGGGCGAACTCCGAATACTGAACTATTGGATTTTAGAATTCTTACAGTTCCTGAACATGTTTGCGTTATACTAAAGCTACAGCCGAAAGATAAAGTAATCTATATTCATCGTAAACGAAGTGCAGATAACGAGCCTATCGTTATGGTAAAAACATATTTACCTTATAATAAATGCAGTTTTGTTATGGAACATGATTTAGCGAAGGAATCGTTATATCACATTTTGGCCCAGAAGGATGAAAGTAATATCTATCAAATTAAACGTTTAATAGAAGCTGTAGATGCAACTGCTTATGATGTCAAAAACCTAAATATAAAAAGAGGCAAAGCCATTCATCAATTTAATTCAATTGGCTATAATATGTTTGGTGAGCCAATCGAATATTCGTTGGCCAGATATCGTGGAGATAGAAACACCTTTGAGGTAGTAATTGCTCCTCCGGTTGCAGCTGTCAGTAAATGATAAAACAGGATAATAAAAATGAGTAGAAGCACTCATTCACAGAATTAGGAGGCAAATTATGGATATGTTAAAAAAAATGTTTTCACTTGAAGGTAAAGTTGTTGTTATTACAGGTGGAGCTCAAGGTATTGGAGAAGAAGTAGCAAAGCATATTGCAGCTGTAGGGGCTGATATTGTTATTCTTGATAGACAGGAAGAAAAGGCACAAATTGTAGCTGATGCTATTGCAAAAGAATTCAACCGTAAAGTTATTGCAATTGGCGTAGATGTTACAAAGCCAGAAGAAGTTGACGCAGCAATTGCAAGAGCTGATAAAGAGATGGGTAAACTGGATTTACTGTTTAATAATGCAGGAATCGTTCTTCATAAAGCAGCAATAGATGTGACTCCAGATGAATGGCTTAATGTTATTAATGTAAATTTGAATGGAATTTTCTTTGTTGCCAGAGCATTCGGTAAATACCTTATTGATCACAAAAGAACGGGCGCTATTGTTAACACCGGTTCCATGTCCGGTTCTATCGTTAACTTCCCACAGGAGCAGGCATCCTACAATTCCTCCAAAGCAGGCGTTATCCATTTAACAAAGTCACTTGCTATTGAATGGGCTGAAAAGGGAGTCAGAGTTAATTGCATCAGCCCTGGATATATGTATACCGCTTTGACTAGCTTTGTAAGACAGGATTGGCAAGATATCTGGAATAATGCTACACCATTTAAGAGAATGGGAACACCAAGTGAATTAGCCGGCGCAGTTATTTATCTGCTTTCTGATTCAGCATCCTATACAACAGGATGTGAGATTAAAATTGATGGTGGTTACACCTGTATTTAGTAGAACTTTAACATAACTAGTAACGGGTAGAAATCAGTATTTCCCCAATCCCCAATTACTGATTTCTACCCTATTTTTATAACAAATGAAATGGGTTTACCAATTCAGTTTGGCAAAATATACGTAAACAAGCAGCAGATAAGTAGTTAAAGTGTTTTAATTGGTAAAACAATTCAAATAAATATTGAAAATAAGACTTGATTTTTTTGCCGCTATAGTATATGATAAATATTGTTCATTTGGCTCGTTGGTCAAGCGGTTAAGACGCCGCCCTCTCACGGCGGAAACAGGGGTTCGATTCCCCTACGGGCTACTAAAAACTGGTATTTAACAATATTATTAAAAAATCTCTATACTTAATAAGTATATGGGTTTTTTTTATATATTTAAAACATATGAGTAAAAAATCCCCTAGGCTTTAGTAAGTGGTAGTTCATGAAATTAGATAGTTATTTGGAAAATGCTACTGAATAAGATATCGTTTAATTACCAAAATATTACTTGTTAATACTTCAAAAAGCTGATATACTTAAAATAGATAGGTGAATTATGGTAAATAAAGTCGATAAGTTATAGAATTCGACATATAAATTTTACATAAAATTACTTATTTTTATAATATAATATCAAATGAGGTGATATTATATGGACAAACCTAAAAAAGAAATAAAAACAAAAGAAAAAGATATTAAAATTGATAACGAAGAAGTTAATAACAAAATTACAGAGGAGGATGATACTATGAACGCAACGGTTGCAAGACAGGGATATAAGCGATTAGATTTTAGTAAACTTAATTTTAGCGATAAAGTTGTCACAGCTGAAGAAGCGTTACGAGATGTAATTCCTTTTAAATGGTCAGAGGATGTTTTACATGGAAAAAAAGAAGTAATCATAAAAAAAGCTGAAGATAAATAGGGGTTATATTTATGTGTAAAATAGGAGATATAATATTAGTCGACAGTTACAAAACCCATGGTAAGACAATGAATCAACATTCGTTTATAGTTTTAGAAGATAATAATGGAAATATACGTGGTTTAGATTATGATATGGTAGGTATCGTTATGTCATCATTTAAAGATGAAAAACAAAAACTAGAAAAAATGAAATTTCCTGGCAACTTTCCATTATCGTTTAAAGAACAAAATATATTTGATGGTGGAAATGGTAAAGACGGATTTATAAAAACTGAACAATTTTATTATTTTAATAAAAACAAAATTAATTTGAGAGTAATTGGGTATATGCAAGAAGATGTTTTTGAACAAATAATTAAATTTATTAGTGAATTAAAAATACCCCTTGAACAAATAACAGAAAACTTATAAAACTTAATCACAATACATATAGCCTTGATCGTCCTTAATCGGATTATCAAGGCTTTTAAAAATACTAAAATGCCCCAGTAATATCCTTAATATGGGAAAATAATTGACAAAACTCAATGAATACCATAAAATACCAATAATACATAACATGTATTATATATAATTTATTTGTTGTAAATAAATTGCATAACTATAAAGATTCGAATGGAGAAATGGGAAGATGCCAGATAAAGTTAAATACGAAATGAGGAGAAAAAAGAGAAATATTATTATCATCTCATTAATTCTAGTTGGATTGTTCCTAGGCGCCTTCCAAATTAACAAGAAAACTGAGGTAATTAATTCAAATCAACAATTAGACCTACTAAAAATATCGGCAGATGAAGCAAATCAAGCCGGTTTAAAGTTAGTGGAGGAAGGCAAAGTAGAAGAAGGTTTAGTCTATTTTCAAAAAGCCCTCGTGTATGCAAATGAATATGATGAAAAACATAATTACAGTTGGAGCGAAGAAAGTGGGATTTTGTTAAGTAATGCTTATAACAATATTGGTTATGCAAATAATCTTCTTAATAATTACGAATTGGGCAAAGAAAATTTAGATAAAGGGCTAAGCATACTGCCGAATGATGATTATGAATATCTTAATATGGGTAATGCCTACTATGGTTTATCTGAATATGAGAAAGCGGTTGAATATTTTGATCTTGCAATTAACTATAATAGCAATGCAAAGCATGCTTATTATGGGAAAGGCTTAGTCCATTATAATAATTATGAGTATGAAGATGCATTACAGATGTTTGAAACATATTTGAGTTATGAACCCTATGATATGGATGCGAAAGAATATATTATCTATTGTAACCTGTATCTTGACCATACGGATAAAGCTTTAGAACTTGCGGATAAGGCAATTAAAGAAAATGATACAAATATCAATTTTTATATTGCAAAAAGTGAGATTTATGCTAAGACAAAAAGTTATAATGAAGTAAAAAAATTCAATGAAAATATTGCAGCTCTATTTCAAAATGATGTTGATTTGCAGATTAATTTGGGTGAATTTTATTATAATAATAATGAGTATCAATTCGCTTTGGAGAAATTTCTGGCAATGAAAGAACAATTTCAGGATAATGCGGATATCGATAGCTGGATAATTATCTGTTATAGTGCGCTTGACGCATTGGAGGATGCGGATGCATATTTTCAAGAAGAAGTGGAGGCCGGTAATTCTTCTAGTCAACTATGCAATGATATTGGCAATGCATATACGGATTCGACACTATATATGGAATCAATTCCATATTATGAGAAGGCATTCAGCCTAGATCCCAAATCACAAGAGGCTCCTGTTAATATCATGAATGCACTGTATTATGGAAAGAGATATACTAGATGTATTGAATTTGGAATTGCAGTTATAGAGAAGTTTGATACAGTCTTTGATATACCGGCATTTATGGGAGACAGTTATTATGCTTTGGGCGAATATAGTAATGCTATAGTAGCATACAAACAGGCACTGAAATTAAGCCCCAAAAATGAAAAATTACTATCTATGATTGCCGATACCTATTTTTGTATGAAAGATTTTCAGAATGCAGAAGAATTTGCACAAGAAACGCTAAAAATTAATACGGAAAATGTAACGGCTCAAAACACGATAGCTTTTATCAAGAGCAGACAAGATCCGATTGGAAAACAAATCAAAGAGTTCATCAAAACTAATTATCTCTACTATGAAAGCGGTGGAAAGTTAGAGGAGAAAATTGATCAGTTATTTCAAGAAGATGAAATGACGAGTCTCGATATTGCCATTGCAGTGGATGATATGAGAATGTCCAACGATATGTTTACTTTTACATTGTTTGACGAGTATTATGATCTTTATCTTAGTAATACTTCAGTTGATGTCGAGTACCATGATTATGAGGATATTACATATATTCGAATTCAGGAGTTTGTTCAAAATACAGATAACAAGGTTATCGAAATATTAGATTCAATTGAAGACCCAGAAAATAAAATATTGGCACTAGATTTACGTGGAAATGGTGGTGGCCTATTACAAACGGCAGCAAATATATTAGATGTATTACTGCCTAATTGTGTAACATGTACTTTATTTTATGGAGACGGATATACTTACAATTACTATTCGGATGCATCAAAGATTAACTTCAAGGAAATATACCTTTTAGTAGATGAAAATTCCGCAAGTGCTTCGGAATTATTAACGTTAGGGTTAAGAACATATTTGAACAATGTAACAGTCATTGGACGAAACACCTGCGGAAAGGGAGTTGGTCAGCTTGTATATGAAATGAAAGAAAGAAAAATAGCCATTTATCTGGTGAATTTTTATTGGAATGTGAGGCAGCAAAATATAATGGGTACTAATATTAAACCGGATATTTATATGAAATCGGACAATTTAGAGGATTATTTAAAGATAATAAAAAAGAAATAGGGAATGGAATAAATGATGCTCCTTAATGGAAAGAAAATTTGAAAATTTGATATTATATGTTCCGATTGCAAATAATAGAATATAGTGGTAGTATTATCTGAAATGGAGGGACTAAAATGAATAATGCAGAGTTGATTAAAATAATAGCTCAATATGTTCACTCGAAACACCAATTACCAAAAGGAATAAAGGGTTACGAAAAGAGCATATTACAAGATACAGTAGACAATATGATTTCTAAAAAGGTAATATTTGAAGGGGAAGTTAAAACAAATACTTGGGAAGTTGATTCAAACAATAGATCAAAACAATATAAAAAAATGATGTATTGTATTAATAAAGAATTGTTAAAATCTGAATATGAAGTTGACGTATTTAAAAAATAATATTAAATATCATTAAGCATCCTTTGGGGTGTTTTTTTGTTTAGAACAGTTTCAATCATATCAGATAATAATGATCTAAACTTAAATTTGTTCCCTGTAAAGCGCTTGAATATTCTGGAAAGCTGTAGGCTTACTTGTGCTAAAATGACAAGAGCCTCGGCTTTTTTCTATTTTTATGCATAATGAAGTACACTTAAGGATATGTTAAAATTATAATGTTGGAAAATAGTAAATCAAACAATTGGAGGATTTTCTATGAATTATAAAGTACTTTTTACACCGTATAAAATCGGAAAATTAGAAATTAAGAACAGAATTGCCATGGCACCTATGGGGCTTAATTCTGGGCATAAAGACGGAACTATTGATGATGACGAAATTGATTATTTTGAAGAAAGAGCAAAAGGTGGTACCGGACTAATCATCATGGGCTGTCAATTCTTGACTCAGGAATTAGCACAGGGTTCTTTGGAGGGCTACCTTGACAACACGTATGTCATCCCTCAGCTTACGAGTCTTTGCGAAGCCGTGCATCGTTACGGAACAAAAATCAGTGCTCAGTTAAGCTGCGGAACTGGAAAGAACGCTTTTGCAAATATGTATGGCGAACCACCTGTTTCGGCTTCACCCATACCTTCCATGTTTAATCCGAACGTAATCTGTCGTGCACTTACCATTGAAGATATCAAGACAATTATGAAGCAATTTGCTTACTCAGCGAAACTTTTAAAGGATGCGGGGTTTGATGCAATCGAAGTGCATGCCCATGCGGGATATCTTGTAGACCAGTTTATGTCAGAAGTATGGAATAAGAGAGAGGATGAATACGGCAAAAGTCCTGAAAACCGTATGCGTTTTGCAGTAGAAATCGTTCAATCGATTCGCTCAGCAATCGGTCCGGATATGCCGATTTTATTTAGAATAGCATGTAAGCATCATTTTGAAGGAGGACGTACTTTAAAAGAAACGATGCCTTTATTGAAGATCTTGCAGGATGCAGGTGTAGATGCACTTGATATCGACAGCGGCAGTTATGAAAATATTGATTATATCTTCCCGCCAGCATATTTAGGCGATGCATGTATGGAGGATGTATGTGAAGCGGCTAGAAAGGCCGTTACAATTCCAATCCTGAATGCAGGTAATCATACACCTGAAACCGGTGTGAAACTAATTGAATCCGGAAATGCAGACTTTGTCTTGATGGGACGTCCTTTGATTGCAGAACCGATGATGGCAAATAAGCTGATGAATGGAAAACGTGACGAAGTACGTCCCTGTATCCGTTGTAATGATGACTGTATTGGTAGAATTATTAATAGATTAACGAAAATCAGCTGTTCCGTAAATCCGGTAACCGGATTTGAAAAGCGCTTTGCTATCCAAAAAACAACATCTCCAAAGAACGTTGTCGTAGTGGGTGGTGGTCCTGGAGGAATGGAAGCTGCACGAACAGCAGCAATGCTGGGACATCATGTTTCATTATTCGAGATGGCGGATGGCCTTGGCGGTCAGTTGAAAAGTGCTGCCACACCTCCATTTAAAAGTCAACTTCGGGAATTAGTTCACTGGTATAAACGTCAATTAGAGATATTCGGTGTTGAAATTCATTTGAACACAAAAATCGCAGCGGACTCACCAGAATTAACGCAGGCAGATGAAATCATTGTTGCAACAGGTGCCGTACCGGTTAAGCCAAATATCAAAGGTATTGAAAACACCATAGATGTCCTTACTGCTCATTTGGATGAAGCTAAAATAAAAGGTGAAAAAATCGTATATTGTGGCGGTGGTCTTTCTGCATGCGACAGTGCCCTTGAAACAGCAATGAAGGGTAAAAAGGTTGCCATTGTAGAAATGCTTGACGAGGTGGCAGCTGGTGACCACTTCATTAATAAAGCCTCCTTAATTCCTATGTTAATCCAGAATGGTGTTAAACTGTATACTGGACATAAAATTCTGCAGATTGAGGCAAATGGTATCAAGGCTCAAACGAAGGATGGTTCGGAGGTATTTATTGAAGCAGATACAATTGTATCATCCTTTGGAATGGTACAAAATAGAACCTTTGCTGAAGCAATCGATGCAAAATACCATAATAAGACAAGGCTAATTGGCGATTGCTCTAAGGTAGGCAAGGTCGGCGGTGCTGTCAGAGAAGGTATGTACGCGGCTATAAGCATCTTATAAGTGCGTGGAAATATATGTAAAAAATAGCTGATTTCAAGTTAAAACCTTGAAACCAGCTATTTTGGCTAAAGAGTGAGAGATTTGTACTCCTCAAAAGAGCGAATGAATATACGATTTCAGGAAGCAGAAGGAGATGTTATCATTTGACTGCTTGATGCTTCCTTTTACGTAAAATGATATAGAAGGCCGCACCTAAAAATATAACCGAAAGACCGATGCCAACCATCCACCAGTTACTCCCATTAGCAGTATCCTGCAGTGCAAAGACCTCCGATACCATAGCGTCTATAAGTGTTTTCGTTGTTATCAGGTATTCGGACATCGTGTTATTTTTATAGGTCACGACACCCTTCTCGCCCACGGTAATATTGCCGGCTATCTGTGTAAAATCATTGGTGGCTGCATCAAATTTGTAGACATTCACTTTTTCTCCCTCGGTAAGGGTGGTCATGATAGCGAAGGTCGCCATTCCGGGCAAGGCACCATGATGTTGAAAACCATAGGTGAAGCTTTTAAAGCCGGAGCCGATGCCATCAAGCATGGCTGTTTCATGTGGGGCATAGGTAAATCCGATATTCAGTAAATCATTGTCCTTCGCTGTCGTAATGTCCTTACCCGCGAAGGTGATGTCACCGACATCTTGCTTGAAAGAGATGGATGCCTTGGGGTTGCTCATCAAGCATGTAAAATACCTGCCCGTGATCACTGTACCGGTTTCCAGGTTCAACTCTACGTTATACTCACCGTCCTTTTGTAGATTCATTTCGTTGATCAGCGAGCCGAATTCCAATGAAGAGGTTGTTATGTCCATCGGATTAGCTGAAAAATCAAAATATCGATCACGAAGGCCACCTGCGCTAAAGTCTTGGTTCACTGTCTTATAACCGTTTTTATATTCGGCGATTTCTTCTTCCATTACTTTCTTCATATTTGCTCTAATTTCTTCCAACTGTTCTTCTGTAAGCGGTATTGTTATCGAGGGGGAGTTCGGATCGTAATAATGATATTGGTCGCAAACAGGAGAATTATCATTAATTTGGACCTCGTCACCCCAGGTTAGGACATTATAAAAAGTATAGTCGCTATACACATCAGCATCGGCTGGATCCTCCACCATAACATCAATAAGCGAGACTTCAGCGCTGATGTCCCAGCATATAAAGTTTGTGCCATTATAAATATTACGGTCATAAGTATACACATCCTTCGGGTCATCGCATCGGATTGTTAACTTGTTTGCAGGCGGTTCATTTTTAAATAAGTCATATAGCTGGGTTATAGCTGTAGGGCTTTGGGGTGTATTTATTTTTGCTGAATTGGCCAAAGTGGTAAAATCTAAGTGAATGGCTTGGACAGATTCCATTGATTTGATACGCTTTATTGGAGGCAGTGTTGATTGCGTGACCGTAAGCGTACACTCCTGCGTATCTGAGCCAACATCATTGCTTACTCTAATGATAAAGCTATAGTTTTCTGCTTTGATGCCTCCTATTAGTCCTCCTTTTACAGTGAGCAAACCTGTAGCAGCATCAACTGAAATCTCAGAGGGGACAGTCATGCGTGAGCTGAACGGTTCCAACGAGTAGGTCATCGGTGCACTTCCGGTAGCGCTTAGCTGCATAGAGAACTCTGTGTTAGCAGAGGACATTTTAAACTTATAGTTGTCACGCCTAACCCCTAATACCGGAGCTGTGCGAACCTCTGGCGTAGGCGTTGGTGACGGTGTGGGCGTCATTGTGGGAGACGGCGTTGGTGAGGGCGTTGATGTCGGTGTAGGTGATGGCTTTGTTGTCGGAGCGGGAGTTACTGTAGGTAAATACGTTGGTGTCAGTGTAGGGGTCTGTGTAGGCAAAGGTGTGGGAGTCGGAGCGGGAGCCGTTGGGACATTTGGATCCGGCATGGTTGTTGGTGAGGGTTCGGGTGCTAGAGTCGGAGACGGCTCGGTGGATTTTTCAACCACGGTGAGTGTAAAAGTTTGTTTATCCGGCTGCGATGGGTCGTTTCCACTCTTAGGATCCGGGCCTCCAAGCATTGTTATAATGTTTCCTTCCTTTGCGTGAATTGTGAAGGTATATACACCAGGGTTCAGCGTTTGTGGTATATACAGCAGTCCAGTATTTTCATCAATCCAGACACGTTTCGGCTCTCCCTCTAGACGAAACCTAGGGAAAAAACCGTCTGCACTCGCTTGAAAAGATGATTCCTCGCCAGCTGTTGACTGAGTAGAATCCGCGCTCGTGATTTTGATTGGGTTTGGATGCGCCTGCCATACCCATTCCACAGTGACACGTTGAGCAAACAGTGCGGTTCCGGTTGGCTTGCCTTTATCTAGTACCGGTATCAAGGTTATCGGGGTCTCCCTTGTTTGCGTGACGGGATTTTCATAGTATCCCTTAAAATCCTGGGTGGAAAAGCCTTTTGCATTATATTCAAACATTTCGGCTGTAATAGTGCGAGTGCCTACCGGATTAGAGATCCAGAAGTACTCGTCATAGGCTACTTGATTTACAATCTTGTCACCTTCGTTAATAAGCTTGTTGGAGCCCTCCACAAAGTCAAGTGTCCGGGTGAACATGAACTCTGGAGCAGCGGGTGTAATATTGTAAGCAGTTATGTTTTTGACAAGATCGTTAACAGTGAGGGACGCTAAAACGCCTATTTTGCTCGGTGAAATATCAGAAACGCCATTGTTAGGGGTTTCTTCTGACAGGACGTCTATTATTCCACTTGGTTGCAGTACTCCATTTACATAATAAGGCTTTCTTGTGTCAAACTCGCCTAATTCATTTGTTTCAATACGAACAGTTCCGTTAATCACATAAGGCCGGTGTTGTGAGTGCCTATTTTGAGAAGCGGTAGGGATTTGATCGCGATCCATACCATAATCATTAAAAGGGGAGATATCAATGGTATCCTCGTAATATACCAGCTCCTGCTGCTCCTGAGTCGGATCTAAACGGTTGCTTTCCCAGTTGATGAGACGTTTCGGTTCAACCTTTCCTGTAACGAAATCATTGAAATAGTCCGCGTATGTGATGGTGATGTCAGTAAAAGGGAGAACTGGCGTCGAGGGACCGACGAAAAAGGTTTTTCCTTTGCTTATAAACTCTAGATAGACCTGATCTCCTCCATAACAAATCTCATTATTCTCTTGATAAAACTCTCCCTCGGCATTGGTCTTATCGAATGTGTTGTCTGGGTAGGTACGAACCTTATCCTTTGTCTCTTTATTTGTATTAGCCTTATCCTCCGACAAAGTAGCCTCTCGATTAGCCGCGTCAAAGGTGTCCACCACACACTCAGGCACAATCCATATTTTATATTCAAGATTTTCTGATGGAATATAAGCGCCGCCGCTTTGTTTCGGTTCCTTTTCTATAAGACCACCAACCCTTCCAGGGTCTACATACGTTTCAAGAAAGCTTACCTTAAACCCTTCCATGTCAGGCTGTTGTTTTCTATAAATGGTAGGGCGTTCCCTAACCAAACTGAAGTATTCATCAAGTAGTACGATATACACGTCAATGGAAGCATATAACTCGATGTCTAGCATGGAACCATCCGTTTGCACATTTACCCCCGCCCCAAGCAGAACACCCGCGCCTACAAGATCAAACCCGAATATTTCGATACCCAGCATAGGTCCAAACTTAATATAACCATTGATTTTTCCGCGCATACTGCAGTCACCGGTTATTTTAGGTGTCTCCGGTTTAAAAATAGGATGAAAGCTGGTAGGTACATAAAGGAAGGTTCCACCTTCGATACCCATCGTGCAGGCACTTGTTTCACGTGCTTCTATGCCTAACCTGAATTCACCGTTCATCCCGATGATGGCAAAAATACCACCATATACCTCACCAATACCAAAGGGGATGCTAATGCCTAGAATAGGGACTTTGATTTCTTCGTGAATCTCTGCATCCAGCTCCACGACGACGTAGCACTCCTGTTGCAGCGTCATAGAGATTTCATATCCGCCATTGGCAGAATACCGTCCGGTGAGGTCGACACCGTCAACTGCAATTCCTCCGGACAACTTGACGTTGATGGTGGAATTACCAACCCTTCCTTGCAGTGCGGTATCCTTGAATTGTAATTCAATCAGATTGTCACCTGTAAGTGTCTTGAAAGTCTTATCTTCATCGCCGACCGACATAGGGGAAGCTTTAAAGAAAGGCTTTATACTGTTTTCAATGTTTGGGGCGAAGCCTACGATGTTGGCTTTGCTCAGTGTCACGGTTTGCTCCGTCATGTTAAAATCCTTGATAACCTCATGCAATTCCGGTTTTATAAGAGAATATGTATTTTCCAGTGGCTTTACCATTTCAATCAACTCAGAGTCTGCGTCAAAAATACCGGAGTAGATTGTAGGGGATACGACCTTGAACGCCGTACCCGAAAGTTCATCGACAACGATAGTACCACTTTTAATCGTCTGCCCATTCTTCGCAACTGCCGTATCCAAAATGTCTTTGGAAATATAACCGCCTTTTTCTATTATACTGTTCGGCTGCAGCTTCTGCTTAGTACTCCCCGAAAGAATCTGTCCCATGTCGGCTATGCTGTCCGTGACCGTCTCACTACCTAGCACGACATTGTCTGCCAAATCACACTCAACTTTGAGTGAAGCCGGATCCGTATTTGCAACCAGTTCCAGCCATTTGGAGCTTGCGGGCAGGAAGGAATAGTCTAGAGATATGCCGGTTGACTTCTCGGATGGAAGCTGATCGAGATAGTCTTTGGTATTCTTAAGTACCTGGACAGGTATTGTTGCTTGTTTGATAGGTGTGCTTGAAGAAGACACAGTAATGAGAACGCAAAAAATGAGTAGAATTGAGATGAATCTTTTCATGTCCTTCCTCCTTGTTTGATTTTGTTTACTCCCATATATATTTTACAATATATAGCAAATACTGTCAATTGCATGGGGAATGATACCAGTCGGGAAATTGCAAAACAAAATAATGATACTAAATAATAAACTAAAACCTTTTCGTTGAATTGTTATTACACTTACAATATTAATATCGTGTAAAAAGAAGATGGAGTATTCGAGCTGGACTTGTATTTCTTTATATCATGAAAACGTAACAAAAAAAGTTAGAGGAGGAAACTTATGAAAAAGTTTCAGGCAATGAAAAAGGAGTTAAAGCTCAAAATACTGAGTTTGGTTCTGGCAGTAGCCATGGTTTTTAGTAGTTTTTTCGTACCTGTACCGGAGGGGGTTGTGGTAGCTGAGGCAGCGGAAACAACAATTACTTCAATGGCATACTATTCAGCAGCAGACGGTCCTGTTATATCAAAATCAGGCGTTGGTTCTCAAAGTTTTGGATTTGTTAGTCCTATCTTTAATGGAGGTGCCGCTACTTGGGCGGAAGTTGTCAATGACATAACAGTCAATGTTAAGGTAAATGGCAATTGGGTAAATATTGATGATTCTAGCTATGCTTATAATGTGGACTGGGGAAATTGGAGTGATAGTGGTTTTAACGGTTATTGGTTTAAGGTTTCAGAGACTACCAATATTCAGTTAGTTTCTAAAACAAGTGGCGTTTCGCTTGATTATTCATTTGTGTTTACTAATATTTTAAAGACAACAATTACATCTATGGCAGCAACACAGGGACCGACGATTACGGCGGGTGTTACGGGATCGGTTGGCTTTACTTATCCGATATTTAATGGAGATGCAGCGATACCATATGACGCAGTTGCTGATGACATGAAAACTTATGTCAAAACAGTGGATAGCAGCGAGTGGATTGATATTGATAATAATGCAGCCAGCGGATGGATATATGATAAAAACTTTGGTCAGTTTACGGATGGCGGTGGTGGTTACTGGTTCACGGTAACTGAGTCAATCAATGTAAAACTAGAATCCATTTCTTCAATGGTTTCATTGATCTATACAATTAATTATTCAGAGCCGGTAAGAAATTCCTATATCCTTACGGCTTATGATGCAACAAGTTTTGCTGCTGATGAAGCAGGTGCGATTGGTTTTCCATTACCGAAGATTGATGGCAGTGCAGCGGTAAATTCAGAGTTAGGTCAGTTTGTTTATGAAATAAAAGTGAATGGAGCATGGGTAGAGCTCAGTGACTTTAGCAAGAGCTGCTTTAGCTATTCTGGTAATGGCTACAATACTTTATCAGATGCTAATCAATGGGGATACTGGGTAGATTATATTTATGGACTTTGGTTTCAACCGATTCAGGTAGATATGGAGCTTCGTATCGGATATCCTCTGGATGGACTAAAGGGTGGCGACATTGGCACCAATTATATTAACTATACGTTCATCGGAAACCCGAACGCAGTACGTCCGGATGTATCGGATCTTGGTAATATTACGATCGGTACGACAGATGATGCGAATATAGAGGGCAGTGTTCTCACCTGGAATGATGAATTTAGTGGTACCAGTTTAGATACAAGTGTATGGAATTACGTTACAGGATACTATATTAATGATGACGCGGGCACCTGGGGCTGGGGTAATAATGAACTTGAGCATTATACGGACAGTGAAAAGAATGTCAGCGTAAAAGATGGTAGTTTGAATATTGTTGCATATGCAGAACGTAAGTCATTTCCGCAGGATCCAAGTCGTTATGCAGAATATTCTTCCGGTAAGATTACAACAAAGGATAATTTTACTTTTACCTATGGAAGAATTGATTTTCGCGCTAAGCTTCCACGTGGCAGCGGTATGTGGCCAGCACTTTGGATGCTTCCCAATGATGATACCTATGGAACCTGGGCAGCATCCGGTGAAATTGATGTAATGGAAGCAAGAGGACGTTTACCGGGAGCTTCTAGTGGTGCGGTTCACTTTGGTGGGCAGTGGCCGGCGAATACCTATATTGGTGGAGACTATTCATTCTCAGACGGACAGACAATTGACTCGGACTACCACGTATACAGTGTAGTATGGGAAGAAGATAATATTAAATGGTATGTAGATGGTAAGTGCTTTTTCAAAGCAACCAGCGAACAATGGTATTCAAATGGTGCTGCAAGCGATGAAAATGCGCCCTTTGATCAGGATTTCTATATTATTATGAATCTTGCAGTTGGCGGCTGGTTTGATGGAGGTCAGATACCAAGTGCAAGTGATCTTCCGGCAACGATGCAGGTGGATTACGTACGTGTTTATGATGCAGGGGGAAGTGTGACTCCTGACCCCGTACCTGTTACCGGTATGACCCTTGATCAGACGGAAGCTACTTTAACCTCAGCAGGTCAAACATTATCGCTTTCAAAAACAATTACACCAAGTAACGCAACAAATAAGAATGTAACATGGGTATCAAGCAATCCGCAGGTAGCATCCGTAAGTGCAGGACAGGTTACGGCAGTTGCAAATGGAGTAACTACCATAACGGCAACCACAAAAGATGGCGGATATAGCTCAACCTGTGAGGTAACTGTAAATATTATTGATGATGAAACAGTAGCGGTAACCGGAGTATCCTTAAATCAGACGCTGGCAGAAATTACTGTTGGAGCAACAACACAGTTAATCGCAACCATTGCACCTGCAACAGCAACGAATAAGAACATGACCTGGTCGGTAGCTGATAGCAGTAAAGCGACAGTTGACCAAACAGGTAAAGTAACTGGTGTGTCCGCAGGTACAACAACAGTAACTGTTAAGACAACCGATGGCAATAAGAGTGCAAGCTGTGCGGTTACGGTTAAGGCGAAGCCCTCCACAGTGATTACGGTAGGCAATGATGTACGAGGCTTAAAAGTAACCGGAGATATAGTAAAATTCTATGTAAATGGTGCAACATTTGCAGATCTTCACTATAAGATAAATAATGGAGGTCAGATAAATGTAGGCATGACTTCAGATGGCAATGGAAATTTCTCCTATACAATTAGCAATATTAAGGATGGGGATATAATTAATTATTCATTTACCTATAACCCCGGAAATGGTGCACTTGATACCGAGATGTTTACTTACATTGATGGAGTAACTCAAGGCACACCGGAAGACGAAGAACCAACACCAACACCGACGGCAACACCGACGGCAACACCAACACCAACACCAACACCAACACCTACACCGACACCAACACCGACGCCAACACCAACACCAACACCTACACCGACACCAACACCAACTCCGGATCCAGGTACTTATGTTGATGTGGCTGCTGGAAAAGCAGTTAGTAGCTCCGGGGTAGAAAGTGGCGCTGTACCAGCTACCAATCTGATAGATAGCAACATAGGCACCAGATGGGCTTCGAACTTTGCTGATAATGCATGGTTTGTGATTGACCTTGGAGATACCTATAGTATTAATCAGCTAGTGCTTAACTGGGAAGCAGCCTATGGGAAACAATATGAAATCCTTGTATCCGCAGATGGAGTGAACTATACCAGGGCTGTAAGTCAAAGCAATGGGACAGGTGGAATTGAAACAATTAATTTTGCCGCAACAAATGCAAGATATGTTAAGCTTCAAGGGATACAAAGAGCATTACCATACGGATATTCCTTATGGGATGTTAAAGTAATGGGTACTACAGCAACTGCTCCGGAAGTATTTGAAAAAATATCTTTTGGAAAGACAGTTATTACATCAAGTACCGAAAACGCAAGCGTAGCTGGCAGTTATGTAGTAGATAACAATATCGGAACAAGATGGAGTTCAGAATTTTCAGATAATCAGTGGATCTATATTGACTTAGGTGCAACAACTAAAGTTAATAAAGCGATTTTAACCTGGGAAGCTGCCTACGGTAAAAATTACACAATCCAGGTTTCCGTAGATGGCATAAATTGGACTACGGTAAAAGAAGTAACGAACAGCGATGGTGGAATAGACGAGATAGATTTCAATGCAGTAAGTGCCAGATATGTTAAAATGCAAGGCGTACTCAGAGCGCTCCCCTATGGATATTCATTATATGAAATGGAAGTATATGGAGTTGCAAAATAATATTGCTATGAATTAACAAAAGGTATTAAATAGTATTATGAAAAAACCGTACCCTAACAAGGGTTACGGTTTTTTTGCTAAAAGGTAGTCGTTAATTGACAAAAAAGTGCTTGAATGAAAAAGTAAAATCCACCAGGTATCATTAAGTGGAATTGCATGAGAAAAAGCCATTTTACTAGTGCTTTGCCTGTTTGTATTTTTGTGATCTTAGATTATAATGGAACTGTAAT